>FWWM01004963.1_pt1 | contig 20623 bp, 18 predicted proteins | sample 2228351 | NCBI WGS metagenome assembly FWWM01 (sample SAMEA103939774, study PRJEB20133) | metagenome
TACACCTTGATCCATTCGCAATCTGATAGACAGGAAGGGGCATTTTGATGCCAAAGGCTCTGGTGCGCCAGGGGAGAGCGGCGGTTCTGGCAACTACAGAATCAGTGGAGGTGAGCATACCGGTATTATCACATCCACATCGTTCAACCTTGCCGACAATGTCTGGCATATATCGACAGACAGGGATTCGAAGTGGCTGCACAGTCACGCCGGGTGGAGTGCAGTGCGCACTCGGTTCAAGTTTTGGAGTGGCGGTCACTCAGCCGTCTGGCTAGCCGTGATCAGTCCATCAGGATCAGCGCCAGCGCTCGACAAACCATTCAGTGAGGAAAGCAATGGCTGATCGCACACCTTTGTCTGCTAAGCCGCTCACTGCAGTGAAAACGCCAGCTGCTGTTGAGCAACCGCAACCGATCAATCCATCGGTTTCTCAGCCTGGACTGGTTCGCCGCACTGGTCTGTACAGTGGGAGCGGCGGTTCACGCTGCGTAAGCACTCCCGATGGCACAGTTCGTTGCTCGTAACGCTGGTGAGGTCTCCACTAACCAGCGTTATTATGGTTTTTCAGTACATACGTAGTCCGCGCAGGCAGGCTTTGCCCTGCCAGTCGAGGGCTTCAGCCCAACGGCATCGGACGGGCTTCACCCGCCGTCGGAGCCGCGCGCCGCGCGCTGATCGTATGCAACGCTATTGGCTATCGCCTATCGGCTACGCCAACAGGTGCTCTTTGTCCTGCCAGCCGAGGGCTTCCGGTGTATACTGGATTCATTGCTGAAAGACCATTTCACGGCTTCATGAACTCTTTCAGGATCACGCCAGATATGACCCAGTCATCGCCGCCATCGATCGGATGCCAGACGAAAATCGCTCTTCCTTGCGCTGATGGTCACAGGTGCACCAGGATGAGCGCTCGCACCGGCGTGCGAAGCGACAGCGATTCGCCAACCTGCCGTGAGGACTCTCGATGGCTGGTCATCTGTTTATAACCGATCAGGTCGGATGTCGTGGTTGCCCGTGTGATACCCGTTGATACAGGCAGCCACATCTCTTGAGTAAGCGAGAAGGAAATGACACTCATCAAACTATTGACTCCTCGCCGCTGTTCGGATCAGCGTCGAAGCAAGCCACAACCGAAAACCAGTCACGCCGGGCTGGCAATTCTCAGCGGTCTCCGATCCGGCGCCGGTCCGGCGTGCGGACAACCGCGCCCGCCAGGCGCCGTCGCTTGCGTGGATGGACGCTGGGTTTGACACATCGGGTTATGCACAGATGTAAAACACGATGAGCCTTGCGTTTGCAACCTGGCCTGCTGCACGCCTTGATGAAGCTGCGGAGATGCTGGCTATCCGGGCTGGTTTGGCGTCAGCACCGGCAGTAGCCCCATTGGCTGAACGCGGGCCGCCTGATCTGAGCGACGAAGCGCTGGGACGCTGGCTGACAGCGCGTTTGTTCAGGTTAGGGCTGGAGGTTGAATCCGTAGAGATAACCTATCCAGAAGTTGAGACCTTTCTGCGACAGGCTGGACCTGCCCTGATTCGAGTATCCGGCAAACCGGCGGCGTATCTTGCTGTACTGCGCAGTCAGCGCCAGACGGTGATCGTTATCAGCCCCGACGGACGGCAGCATCGCCTGCCGATCGCTCAGGCGCGGGCTGCGTTGTGCGCCGGTTTGGAAGCGTCGGTGCAGGCTGTAACCGATCAGTTCTTGAACGAAATCGATCTGGCGCCGGGACGCTGGCAGCGTGTCCAGGCCGCTCTCCTCAATGAACAGTTACGAGATGTACGGATCGGCGGCAGCTGGCTGATACGGCTCGCTCCCGGCGCCAACCTCTGGGCGCATCTCCGTCGGGCTCGTCTGTTCCCCTTTGTAGGGGTATTGGCAGGTGCGTTCGCAGTTGAACAACTCTTGCTCGCCGGCGGATGGGCGGTGATTGGACGCGCCGTGCTCTATGGTAATCTTTCGTGGGTTAGCGCTGGAGCGTGGTTCCTGCTGCTCCTGACCGCCATTCCCTTCCAGATCCTCAATGGATGGGCGCAACATCGCTTTGCCCTCAATGTCGGTGTGCTCTTTCGCGATCAACTGTTGAACGGTGTGTTGCGTCTCTCGCCTGACCAGATCCGCCATCAGGGAGCCGGCAGTTTTCTGGGGCGGGTCATGGAGGCTGAGGCATTCGAGATGCTGACCCTGGGCGGCGGATTTCTTGCCTTAGTCGCATTGTTTCAGGTTGGTCTGGCTGCCGTCGTGCTGGCGCTGGGGGCTGGCGGCTGGTTGCATACGCTGATCCTCTTTCTGTGGCTGGCAGTCTCGATGGTTCTGCTGTGGCGCTATGCCCAGCGATCCCGGACGTGGATCGAGACCTATCGTGCTATGACCGCCGATCTGGTCGAGCGAATGGCTGGTCAACGCACTCGGTTGGTGCAAGAAGATCGTGCGCACTGGCACGATGAGGAAGACAGCGCACTTCACCGCTACACCGAACTGTCGCGCCGCCTTGACGCTGCAGGTGTTGGTTTGCAGGCGATTGTCACCCGTGGCTGGTTCATTGCTGGTATATCTGTCCTTTTACCGGCTTTTCTTGGCGGTAGCGTCAGCGCTTCTGCGCTTGGCATTGGAGTGGGTGGGACGCTGCTGGCAGCGCAGGCTTTTCAAGGGCTTGTCAGCGGCGTTGTGAGTCTGACAGCAGCGTGGCTGGCATGGGGTTTGATCGGTCCGCTTTTGCGGGCTGCACGTCAGTCAGTCGCCGAACGCGCGTCTTCCCTCAACGCACTGCCCGCGCCAGTGGTTCCCGCCGGGCAAGCTCTGCTGATCGGGCGTGATCTTGGTTTCCGCTACCACGAGCGGCAACGACCCGTCTTGCAGCAATGCCATGTCACCATCAATGATGGTGATCGCATTTTACTGGAAGGTTCATCAGGCAGCGGAAAATCAACGCTGGCGGCTATTCTGGCGGGGCTGCGCCAGCCGCAGACGGGTCTTTTGCTCTTGCGAGGCTTCGACCGGCAAACGATCGGCGATCTTGAATGGCGACGGCGGGTTGTTGTAGCGCCGCAATTCCATGAGAACCATATTTTCACTGAGACATTCGCCTTCAATCTGTTAATGGGGCGAGGCTGGCCACCGATCGAGCGCGATCTGCGTGATGCTGAAGCAGTCTGCACCGCTCTCGGTCTCGACGATCTCCTGGTGCGAATGCCGGCCGGTATGCAGCAGATGATCGGTGAAGGCGGCTGGCAACTTTCACATGGGGAACGTAGTCGCCTCTTTCTGGCCCGCGCTCTGCTGCAGGGCGCCGATGTCATCATTCTTGATGAAAGTTTTGCCGCTCTCGACCCTGAACATTTGCAGCGCGCCATGGTGTGTGCGTGGCGAATGGCGCCGACGTTAGTGGTGATTGCCCATCCGTAAGCAAGGTGATGTATGAACATCGACTCATTTTTTGATCTGGTGCTCCTGATCGGATTCAGCCTCTTCATCATCTCAACCGGGTTCACCATTGTGCGCATCATCCTGCGCCAGGGGTGGGGTGCAGCGTGGGAACGGGTCAGGAAGCCCTTCTTCTGGTGGCCGTTACTGGTCTTAGTTCCGCTCTTCCTGATCAGCCAGAGCATCATCTTTATTCCGCCCCAGCAGATGGGCGTCGTTGTGTCGGCGCCTTCGCCAAAGGGCTATCGTGACCAGCGACTCGAGTCGGGTGTACACGTTATCATTCCGTTGCTTGAACGGGTGGAACTTTATCCGCGTCTTACCAGGACCTACACGCTGTCGCGCAACCCGCTCGAAGGCGAGGCTGTGGGCGACAACGCCATTACAGCGCGCACTGCCGATGGGCAAGAGATAGCCATCGACGTTTCCATTATCTACCGGCTCGATCCCTATCAGGTCGTTCAGCTGCATATTGCATGGCAGGATCGCTACGAACGCGACCTGATCCGTCCGCTTTTGCAGGGGCTGGTGCGGCGGACCGTGGCTGGCTTTACTGTCGATGAAGTCAACAGCATCAAGCGCCAGACGCTCGAAGCGACGATCAGCCAGGAACTGAGCGCTGTTTTGAGCGAGCAGGGCATTGTGCTCGAACAATTTCTCCTGCGCCAGATTGAATTTTCACCTGAATATGCCGCCTCGGTCGAGCAGAAGCAGGTTGCACTCCAGCGGGCTGTCCAGCGGGAGTATGAAGCTGAGCAGATCCGTGTGCTGGCTGAAGGCGAAGCTGCGCGTGTGCTGCGTATGGCTCAGGCCGAAGCCGAAGCGCTGTCTCTCATCGCAGGCGTGCTGAAAGACAATCCTGATCTCTTGACGTACCAGTACATCGCCAAAATTGCATCTAATATTCGGGTGATGCTGCTGCCGAGCAATGCGCCGCTGATTCTGCCGCTCGATCAGGCGACGGTCGGGCTCGACGATCCGACGCCGACGTCGGCGCCCGCGCCGACGTCCACACCTGCCTCTTCATCGGCTGCTACTCCATAGGAGTAAGGCGGTTCTGCGCATGACAATCTGTGCAGCGTGATACTGTCCAGGGCTTGTTTCCTGTGCGCCTGCGCTGCCACCATGACCGGTTGACAGAATGCATCAGCAAGCAGATGGCGGCGTCTGTACACTCCTATCGAGCGTTGAGGATAGCGGATTATGAAACGACAGCGACATTCTATAGCGACATTCATCTGGTTTATCGGCTGGTGGCTGACGCTGAGCGCCTGTACATCAGCGACTTTGCCCGCCGGCTGTCCGCCGGCATGCTTTCGCGCCGATCTCCGTGAGCGTGATCTGCGCTCATTCAGTCTGACCGGCGCCAACCTGAGCGCTGCCAACCTGGGTGGCGCCGATCTGAGCGGGGTTGATCTCAGCCATGCCTCTCTCGTCGGTGCGAATCTCAAAAATGCCAACCTGACCGGCGCCAACCTGACCGGCGCCAACCTGACCGGCGCCGACCTGAGCAACGCGAGCCTGGGTGGTGTGCTGCTGACCGGCGCCACTCTGGAAAGCGCGATACTGATCGGCGCGGATCTGACTACGGTTGATCTCAGTGGTGTCAACCTGATCGGCGTGCGTCTCGCGTATGCGCGACTGGTTGGAGTCAATCTGAGCGGGGTTGAGTTGCGGGGCGCGGTGATGGAAGGCGCCGATCTTCACGGGGCTAATTTGAGTGGGATCAATCTGAGTGGCGCGAATCTCAGTAAAGCGAAACTTGATGGCGCCAACTTTGCAAACGCCATTCTTTCGGGGATCAACCTGAGTGGATCTGAGATGATCGGCGTCAATCTGACCAGCGCCGATCTCAACGGCGCACTGATGGTTGGTGTGTATATGCCAGGAGCAACCCTCGACAATGCGACTCTCGTCGGCGCCGACCTGCGCGGGGCTGATCTGAGCGGCGCCACGCTCTACGGCGCAAATTTCACTGATGCCCGAATCGAAAGCACCGGATCGAACAGCGAAGAAGCCAACGAACAAATCTTCAGCAATCTGACTGAAGCTGAACGGGCGCAGTTGCTGGTGAACACGTTCTTTGATGGCGCACGATACAACGCTGCAACCATCTGGCCAGAAGGGTATGTGCCGCCGCGTACAGCGGTGCTCGATGGAAACCGGTGAACAGATATGGGCATGCCCTTTTCACGTACTCTCCGCGCGCTTGAGCATGATCGATCCAGTATGGGATTGGTCGCATTGGCTGGCGCTCTGCTGATCTGCAGCGCATGGTCGCTCTGGTTTTTCGGCGCGCGGTTGTCACTCTATCAAACAACCAGCATGGTCGAGGTAACGCGGCGAAACGACGTGATCGCGTACTTTTCTCCCGGTACGCCAGTGCCGGCCCGTGGTCAGCCGGCGCAGATTCGTCTGATCAATGGCGCCACCGACATTCCGGCGATTGTCGTTGAAGCCTCTATCGAGCGCGATGGTCGGATAAAAGCCGTATTGACGCCACAGGCGGCGTTTCCGGTCACCCTCGTTGCTGCCGAGATCGGGCAGGTTGCGATTGAAACTGCACGGGTGTCGCCGGCGATGATTGTGTTGGGTGAAGGATCGTAGCACCAATCCGATGGGCAGCGAGAATCTCGTGCAACAGCGCATCTTAGCGCCGGAAATCATTCAAACCTCGGCAATGGATTGCGGTCCTGCCGCACTGGCATGCCTCTTGCAAGGATTCGGCGTTCCGGTCAACTATGCCCGCTTACGCGAGGCGTGTCAGACCGATGTCGATGGGACGTCTATCGATACGATCGAAGATGTGGCGAATCAGCTGGGGCTGATCGCCGAGCAGATCATCATCCCGGCTGACCATGTGCTCGTACCGGCGGCGCAGGCGTTGCCGGCGCTGGCGATTGTGCGCCAGCCTGACGGGTTGACTCATTTTATTGTGCTCTGGAGCCGGATCGGCGGATTGGTGCAGGTGATGGATCCCGCCAGCGGTCGGCGCTGGATTACGCCGGCGCGATTGCTCGATGAACTCTATCTGCATACCGCTACTGTTCCAGCAGCTGAATGGCGCGCATGGGCTGGGGGTGAAGGGTTTCTCTCCCCGCTGCGCGAACGACTGCTCAGTCTTGGCGTGGAAGAAGCAGTCATTGACGCCCTGATCGAAGGGGCTGTCGCTGATCCTGGCTGGCGCGGCCTGGCGACCCTTGATGCGGCAACCCGCATGGCGACGACCATGACCGCCAGCGGCGGCGTTGAACGCGGCAGTGAAGCGCGTACCTTACTGCAACGACTCTGTGCCGATCAGGAGCGATCGGCTGCGATGATTCCACCGACGTTCTGGCTGGTGCGGCCTGGTCCGGTTGCCGATGAGGAACTGGTGCAGTTTCGCGGCGCAGTGCTGGTGCGGATCACTGGTCGGCGCAGCGACGGAGCAATCGAGCTGCCGGCGGCGCTGGCGCAGGCGATGCGCGAACCGGCGCCTCAACCTGAGCGGACGGTATTGCAGCTGTTGTGGCGTGACAGCGGACTATCCGTGGTGATCGCGCTGCTGGCCATTGTGATGATATCTGGTGGTCTGATTATTGAAGCGCTTCTGCTGCGTGGATTGATCGACACCGGTCTGAACCTTTCGGCGGAGCAGCGCACGATCATTGCCGGCGCGCTGATTGTCTTTGCAGTCGTTATGCTGCTGCTCGAATTGCCAGTGGCGGCGCTCATCGCCCGCAGCGGTCGTCGATTGGAGACACGGCTTCGGATCGCACTTCTGCGCAAGATACCCCGCTTAGGAGACGCCTACTTTCACAGCCGGCTGGTGTCGGATATGATCCAGCGCGCGCATGATCTGCGTCAGCTGCGCTTACTGCCAGGATTGATCGCCACCGGCGCGCGCCAGATCTGTCAGATTACCCTGACCATGATAGGTTTGATCTGGTTTGCGCCAGCGAGTGCAATCCCGGCGGCGCTCTCGGCTGCCAGCGCGCTGGGTCTTGCGCTGCTGTCACAACCAGTGCTGGCGGAGACCGATCTGCGCTTACGCACGCATATTGGCGGACTCAGCCGTTATTACCTCGATGCGCTGCTCGGACTGACAACACTCCACGCGCATCGCGCCGAAACCAGCCTCCGCCGTGAACACGAGAGTCTGCTGGTGGAATGGGCGCGAGCCAGTCGTGATGTGCATCGACTCAGTCTCTGGCTGCAGGCCATTGGAGCGCTGCTTGGCGTCGGATTTACCGGCTGGATTCTGTACAGCTTCCTGAGCGCGGGCGGCGATGGCGGGAGTGCCCTCCTGCTGCTCTATTGGGCGATGAACCTGCCTCTGCTGGGACATTCACTGGCTCTGACCCTTCAGCAATATCCGCCGCTCCGCAGCCGACTGGCACGCCTGCTGGAACCGCTTGGCGCGCCTGAAAGCGCCGAGACGGCTCCAATCAGCCGTACACCGGAATTGACCGGTTGTGCGATCACGTTCACAGAGGTCGATGTGATCGCTGGCGGGCGATCCATCTTACACAACATCAACCTCGACATCCGCCCTGGTGAACACATCGCTATTGTCGGGCCGTCGGGGGCAGGCAAATCGAGTCTGGTCAGCGTCTTACTCGGCTTGCACCAGCCTGCGCGTGGCGTCGTGCAGATCGACGGTGCGCCTCTGACCGATCACCTGTTGCCGTCCGTGCGGGCAGCCGCTGTCTGGGTCGATCCGGCCGTCCAGCTGTGGAATCGCTCACTCCTCTCCAACCTGTGTTATGGAACGACTGGTCATGGAACACCTGAGTGCGTGTTTGACAGTCGCACGTTGAGCGAAGCCGATCTGTTCGAGACCATTGCGCGCTTACCAGATGGTCTGCAGACCCCGCTTGGCGAAGGGGGCGGGCTGGTCGCCGGCGGTGAAGGACAGCGAGTACGGCTGGGGCGGGCTTTCCAGCGACAGCATCCACGACTCGCCATCCTCGATGAACCGTTTCGCGGACTGCAACGTGAGCAGCGCGCCCTCCTTCTCAGTCGGGCACGGCAACGCTGGCGACAGGCAACCCTGATCTGCATCACTCATGATATTGCAGAAACGCAGTCGTTTGATCGGGTGCTCGTGATGGAACAGGGACGTATCGTTGAAGATGGCGCGCCGGCAGAACTGGCGGCGCAACCCTCGCGTTACCGTAAACTGCTCATTGCCGAGCAAGAGCTGCGTCATCTGTTGTGGGAAGGCACAAACTGGAAACGCTGGCGGATGCGTGATGGACAGATCGAGTCATCATAGCGCGTCTTCCGTAACAGTGCCTTGCCTGCGTTCGTAAGGACTCACATTTCTTCGAGGGGTGAGGCATCCTATCCTCCAAATAAGCGATAAGGGCGAGACGCCTCATATCCAGCCTTCCCTTTCTTCCACATACACGGCAGGTACGATAGGCTTCAGCCTGTCACGTACGGGCGAGATGTTTCATGTCCAGCCTTCCCTTTCTTCCCCGGGTTCATACGATCAGAACCAGTATGCTCTTCCATCCGGCGGGTTGCGGGCTTGTTATGTAACCATTTTTTCATGCTCCTGTTGTGTTGCTTCCCTGGTACACGTTATAATGAGTAATCTTAGCGGAAGCATCCCAATCCGGTATGCCTGCTATGTTCAACTCACAGCAACGCTTCAATTCAACACCATGACCGAATGGCATGTTCAACTCCTTGGTGGTTTCGACGTTCGTCGAAACAATATCTCACTTGGCGGCGCGTTTCAAACCGACAGCGCTCGCTTACTGTTTGCGTGGCTCTGCTTTCATCAACATTACCCCGTGCGGCGTGAGACGTTGACGGCGTTATTGTGGCCAGATTGTTCGCACACGGCAGCGCACAACACCCTGCGCGTGTCCCTCAGTCGCATCCGTCACGCACTTGGCGACAGTCGGAATGTGCTGCGTACTGACACCCAGTCCGTGACGCTGGCGCTGCCCAAGACGTGGACGATCGACGCGCTGTGCTTCGAACAGGCGGTCGCGGCGATGCACAGCCACCCACATCGCACGCCGGCAGGCTGCCCAGACTGCCTGACACATTTGCGTCGGGCTGCTGCGCTCTATCGGGGTCGGTTTTTAGCAGGATTAGCGTCGGAGAGTGAGACATTTCAGGTATGGGCTGATCATCAGGAAAATGAGATCGATTGTGCGGCAGTAGAGGTTTTTGGTCATCTGGCTGAGCACGCCTTGCGGATGCACGACTGGTTCGCGGCACAGACATATGCCAGGCAACAACTGTATCTCGAACCATGGTGTGAGTCGGCGCACCGGCAACTGATGCTGGCACTTGCGCATCAGGGACGGCGCACAACGGCTCTGGCTCACTATCGTACCTGTTGTGCCATTTTGCAACGCGAATTTGGAGTCGAACCGGAGCCCGATACCCGGCGTGTGTATGAATTGATCCGCGCCGGTCATGTGCCTGCTTCTGCATCGCTCACTCCCTCAGCCTACCGACAGGCAATCGCGATGGACTGGTTACCTCTCATCGGGCGTGAGCGTGAGATAGCAGCGTTGAGCAACCTGATGAATCACCCTGACACGCAACTGATCAGCGTCATTGGCGCTGGTGGCATCGGTAAGACCCGGCTGGTAATTCGGGTCGCCCAGAAGATGCGAAGCGCTTTTCGCGATGGTGTGTACTATGTGTTTTTGCACCCGGAGAAAGGTGCAGTACCATCCGGCGATCCCGTCAGGCATCTGGCCCAGTGTATCGCTGACGCCTGCCAGATCGATCTGAATGATCGTCTTTCATTGTCCGTCCAGGTGATCGATGCCCTTAAGACGCGCGCCTGTCTGCTGGTGTTGGATGGTTTCGAACACGTGGCAGCGGCGAACCTCTTTTTAGAAGAACTGCTCGAAGCAGCGCCTGACTGCGCTGCACTGGTGACGTCGCGGCAGCGTTTGCACCTCCGCCGTGAGCACGTGCTGAAACTGGGTCCGCTCTCTACCAGATCGGACTGTGAGCGCTACAGTCCAGGCGCCCAACTCTTTGTTACTCTGGCAGGCCGGAGTGGTACGACTATTACCGATGAAGATGTGTTGGGTGAGGTGGAGCGTATTTGCACGATCCTGGCCGGTATTCCGCTCGGGATCGAACTGGCTGCCGCCTGTCTCACCAGCATCGATCTGCCAACCCTGCGCCAGCATGTGCAGCGCAGTTTTGACGCATTGAGCAACCGGCTGGCTGATTTGCCCATCATCACAGCCTGGACGCTGTTTTGGAGTCGACATGGCAGACGCTCAGCGCTGCAGGTCAGCAGGCGCTCGCCGCGTTGAGCGTTGTGCATGCTCCTTGTTCACTGGATGCTGCGCTGGCAATCGCCGGGCACGCACAGGCTCTTGCAGAACTGTTTGAGATGGCGCTGGTTCATCATTTGGACGATGGCAATGTCTGGATTCGCGACCATGTGTGCCGGTTTGCTGGCAAGAAGCTGACCAGTAGATTTACTGATACGTTCATCGACGAGGCGCATCGACGTCATGCCAGCTGGTTTTTGCGCTGGTTAGGCGACTCCCATCATCACCTGTACGATGCCAGGGGTTTTCCTGTTCGCGAGCGGCTGATGTCCAGCCTGAGCGATCTGGAGGCGGCATGGCACTGGGCGCTTACCCATGGCGAATGGAACTGGGTGGCAGATGCAGTGTTCACCTACGAAGATCTCCATCATCTGAGCGGACGATCTGGCGATGGACTGGAACGTATTCACCGGAGCCTGCCGTATGTGAACAGTCCAGACCAGCCGTCTGCCTGTCGGCTACGCGCGTGTCTGTTGATTGCGTATGCCGGTTTGCAGCGATACCACCATCATCGAGCCGAGATCGAAGCCATGCTGCGAGAAGCGGCGGATCTGGCTGCACACATTGCTGATCCCTTATTGCAGATGCTGGCGTTGATCCGCCTCAGTCTCTGGCGATCTGCCGAAGGAAAGTATGAGGAGGGGCGAACCACGTTGACTCACGTCGGCGCCTTGTGTGCACATCAACACGCCAGCGAAGCGACCGTTGATGCAATGTGCATCGAGATTGTAAACCGGCGCGGGGTGATCAATCTTGATGATGATAGCAGGCGTGTTGTGCAGGCTGAGGATCATGCCTGCACAGCCTTGCAGGTTGACATCCAGATTGGTAGTGATTTCGTTGCGTCCCGGGGCTTCGAGACGTTGAGCAATGCGGTTAGTGCGCCGGATAGAGACAGATGTGATGAAGCGGAAGGTGATCTCAGTCAGTCGCTTGAACTCTACCGACATCTGCGCATGGTCTATCAGCAAGCCAGGGCAAGGCGCAACGTCGTCTGACAGATGCTCAATGGCGCGTTTTTGTTCTCACCCCAGCCCTCTCCCTCACGGTCAGCACTCTGTTGGGGATCTGCGGCGTGCCGCGACCGGTGTTGGTGGGCACGGCACGCGGTGCTGGTGGGCACGGCACGCGGTGCTGGTGGGCACGGCACCGCCGTGCCCCTACCATTTCCCTGATGGGCACGGCACGCGGTGCTGGTGGGCACGGCACGCCGTGCCCCTACCATTTCCCCGTTGGGATACGGCAAAGCCGTGCCGCGACCATTTCCCCGTTGGGATACGGCACGCACTGCCCCGACTATCGCCTGTTGGAACGGCGGTGGCGTGCCCTGAACATCCTCAAATGATATCATACCAATTGGAATTGAACAAACCGCATGCGCACGCCCACCAGAGCGCACTGCGATGCCATCCCAGCAATCTACAATCCAAAATCTACAATCTAAAATGGTATCAGACACCCATCCTGCGTCAGATGCTCTCTTCAGGTATAATTTCGCCATGGTTCACCGCCTGCTTGCCACCAAATTTCATCGCCCACCCCGGCGCCCGTGGCTGGTTGTGCGCCCGCATTTGCTGGTGAAGATCCAGCATGGATGGGAGGAACGCCGCAAACTGACGCTGGTTTCGGCGCCGGCCGGCTATGGCAAAACCACGCTGGTGGCGGAATGGATTGCTTCGCTTCAGGCTGGCGCAGCAGGTTCCCAGGCGGCCGTCGCGTGGCTGTCGCTCGACGAGGCCGATAATCGTCCTGACCGCTTCTTTGTGTATCTTGTCGCAGCTCTGCGTCAGGGAGATGCCTCGTTCTGCACTGAGTTGTTCGCTACTCTGCAGGCTGGACACGTTCCACCGTCGGATGCCCTGGTGACGGCGCTGGTCAATGAGATGCTGGCGTGGGACATACCGCATATTCTTGTGCTGGATGACTTCCATCACATCCAGGAGGTCGCCATTCTCGAACCGCTCACGACTCTTCTGCATCACCTGCCGTCCAGCGTTCATCTCGTGCTGGTGACGCGCGAAGACCCGCCTCTGCCACTTGCGCGTTTGCGTATGCACGGGCAGTTGACTGAAATCCGCGCCGCCGATCTTCGCTTTTCGGAGAACGAAGCGGCCAGTCTGCTGCGAGATGGTTTGCGCCTGGATCTTTCGGCGGAGGATGTCGCTCATCTCACAGAACGCACCGAAGGCTGGGCCGCCGGGTTGCAACTGGCGGGAGTCTCTCTCCAGGGGCGCGAAAATCCTGGAGCATTCGTTCAGACTCTGAGCGTCAGCCACCGCTTTGTGCTGGATTATCTGACGGAGTCATTCATCTGGCGTGGCTGCGCTGGATGATTGCCAGACGGCATCCCGACGCCTTTGCCCTTGCAGGGCGCATTGTCCGGAGCGCTGAAGCGGGCCGACGCAATGGCGTTCTGATACAGGCGCTGGTTCTGGGCGCGAAAGCAGGCGGCGGGGCGGCATGGCCGGCGCGCGCACGCCAGATCGGCGTGCCGGAAGGCTACCGGCGTATTTTTATCGATGAATCTGGCAGTGACACGCCGGTTCATCCATCTGCGCTGGTCGAACACCTGACTGAGCGCGAACTGGAGGTGCTGCGCCTGCTTGCCGGCGGATTGACATATGCCGAAATCGCTGCGCATCTGGTGATCAGTATCAACACGGTGCGCTATCACGTCAAGGGCATCTACGGCAAACTGGGGGTCGAGAAGCAGGTGCAGGCAGTAGAAAAAGCTCGCGAACTGGGATTGATCGACGGCCGCTGACATACGCTGGAGGAGGACGTTATCGGAAGCGCCATTGTTTCGCTCCAAACCTCTGTGTGGTGGTGATCGCTGAATACAAACCACATCTTTTTCTGATGACGGACTACATCATGATGTAGTCCGTTTTTGTTGCGCAAGGCGTAGACTGGGAGCGTAAGAAGGAGATATCACATGACATCCGCTGCCGACACTCATTCCTACACCCTGCGCATTTCCGGCACGATAGACGCAGATTTTCTGGCTTCGTATTGCCCCACTGGAACGACCATGACCATCCACGACGGCTTTCTTACGCTCTCGAACCTGCGCACCGACCAGGCGGGCATTCTCGGCATCATTCGTCAGTTGCACAATTTTGGCTGTCTGCTCTTTTCCCTTTCTGTCGTTGATGGAGAAAACCAATGACCACACAAAAACTTGCGCGCCGCGATGCGCTCAAACTGGGCGGACTGGCGCTGGCCGGAACGGCAGTCGCGTGCTCCGGGCTGGGCTATGTCGTCACCCGCACACCCGACAGCGCCACACCTGATCTTTCACTCGGAAAGGAGACTTCCGTGAATCAGACCATCCTCGTCGCCTATGCCACCCGTGCCGGTTCAACCGCCGAAATCGCCACTGCCATCGGGCAAACCCTTGCCGCGCGCGGTTTCGGTGTGGATGTCAGACCGGTCAAACAGGTCTCGTCGTTGTCCGGGTATCAGGCCGTCATCCTGGGGAGCGCCATTCGTATGGGGCGCTGGCTGCCCGAAATGATGACCTTCATCCAGACCAATCAATCCGCGCTGAATGCCCTGCCGACCGCGATCTTCACCGTTCATATGCTCAACGCAGGGGACAATGAAGCCAGTCGTACTGCCCGTGAGTCCTATACTGCTCCTGTACGCGCCCTGCTGCCAGATGTCCCCGAAGCCTTTTTCACCGGCGTGATGGACTTCTCGCGCCTGTCCTTCATTGATCGCTTCATCGCCAGGATGGTCAAAGCAGTGGAGTCGGACCAGCGCGACTGGGACGCCATTCGACGCTGGGCCGGGGAACTTGCGATAAGATAACAACTGGAAGTTTGCCATTCGGCAGCATGGCATTGAAATCCACGTTAGAGTACGCCGATGCAGGCAACCTCCATCAGTATGCCGACCGCGCCTTCGTGGACGAACTCATCGCCTGGCTGCGCTTCAACAAAAAAGAAGCCATGACCACCCTGGACGGACTGTACTCACGCTGTTCGGGCAACCCTGAAGTACCGCGCTGGCTGGGGCAGATGTTTGTGAGAGGCATGAAGCCGCAGCAGCAAGCCGACGCCGACGCGAAGAAGCTGCGCAGTTCATCGGGCGCAGTGGTGATCGCTTCGACTTCCGATGACAAAACCGCCTGGGTGCGCGTCGGGCAGGTCTATGAGCGGCTGGCGCTCCAGATGACTGCGCTGAACATCACGTCGGCTTTGCTCAACCAGCCCATCGAGGTTGCTGCGCTGCGGTCGCAGTTCCAGAGCGCGCTGGGACTGGGCGCCTCTCTGCCGCAACTGCTGGTGCGCTTCGGGTATGCCGCCCCCATGCCCCGTTCCCTGCGCCGCCCGGTGGAGTGGGTGTTGATTTGATGACGTTATACCATTTCAGATGGGAGATGTCGGATTGCAGATTGTTGCGAGGAAGCATCTGCCGGAAATCAGCCAGGCGCATCTCAACTTTTTCGTTCATTACTCAGTATTGGCTGATGATGCAGAGGGTAAAGTCATGCAGAACAGTTATCCCATCCTGGAACACGACTTCACTGCGGAGGCAAAGATTGAGCCGTCGCGCATCATCAAGCCACGCGACGTGCCGGAGCATTGCGTCATCTCGTTCTTCCGCGAGGTGAACGAAAAGGTGGTGGCAGAAAAACAGGCCAGAGTGGTTGTCTCGAACCGTTGGGAGGATGGCGAGCATCCCATCTACGAGATCGAACATTGTGGCAGGCGGATGGCGTTTTTTCATCCCGGCGTGGGCGCGCCGATTGCGGCTGGGCTGCTGGAAGAAGCCATTGCCTGTGGCTGCAGAAAGTTCATTGTGGTCGGCGGCGCCGGCGTGCTGGACAAGAGCCTGATTGTCGGTAAACTCATCCTGGTCGAAAGTGCAGTGCGGGATGAGGGGCTATCCTATCACTACATCCCGCCTGGGCGCGAAATCCAGGCACAGCGGCAAGTGTTGAACGCACTTCGCTCCACGCTGACCGCACGTGGGCTACCTTTTGTGACCGGCAAAACCTGGACAACCGATGCCCCCTACCGCGAAACCCAGGCCATGATTGATGCCCGCTGCGCCGAAGGCTGCCTGACCGTTGAGATGGAAGCCGCCAGCCTGATGGCGGTGGCGCAATTCAGGAATGTCCTGCTGGGGCAAATTCTGTACGCGGGTGACGACCTGAGCGGCGAAAACTGGGACAGGCGCGGCTGGCAATCGCGCCAGGAAGTGCGCGATTGCCTGTTCTGGCTGGCGGCGGATGCCTGCCTGGAGTTATGATTGTAAACAATTGCTTGCCTTCGGCAGAAGGGTTGGATCTGGTCTGGCGGAGTCGAGGGGAATGGCGCCGTCTGAGAGCGATGCCAGTCGTTCGGCTGAGCCTCGGCTTGCCGCTCGACTGGCATCGCGCGCCACTCGCGCTCCCGGCGCCCGTATTCGCATCGGACGCTCATGCGGCTGCATCGCGCCCTGCCGGGATGAACATAAGCCCGGCGCAGCATGCTATCGGCTATCTCACGGTGCGTCACCCCTGCCCCTCCAGATGCGCAACCAGCAGGTCACGGAACTCTGCCGGCTTTTCGATATGCGGCGAGTGACCGCATTCGTTCAATACGCGCTCGACATAGCGCCCGCCATGCGCTGCATACGCATCGAGGACGGCGCGAATCTGAGCGATCATCGGCTGTGGCGGGCAGACGTCGACGCCGGGCCAGCCGGGAACCAGCCCCAACTGCCCAAGCGTCGCAAAGTCGAACAATGACGTGTCGGAAATGATCTGATCGGAATCGCCGCGCACCCAGAGCACCGGCGGCTTTGGTTCGATGGCGGCGAATCCGCTCAGATTGCAGTACTTCGGCGAAAATGCATTGTTGATGCCGCTCTTCCCCGGCGCAATGCCGGGCCAGTGTTCCGAGACCGTCAGATCGCCGGGGTAGAACGCGTCGCCGGTGCGCGTTGCCAGCATAGAAGCGACGAATAGTTCTTCACGCTCCGGTGCAGCGCGAAATGGCGGCCGAAAGTAGAACGCATTCATGACGTTCCGTGGGCTGTTCGGGCTATCCGTCCCTCGATCACCCTGCGCGAGACGCTGCACGAATTCCGGGTTTGCGGCGCCGCCGCCGGAACCGGCGAAGTCGGGGTTCGATGGTGTGCCAGGAGCATCCTTTGTGGCGCCAAAGCCGTAGGGCGACATTGGGGCGCTTAGCGTGACGCTGGTCACGCGGGCAGGATGGTCGATTGCGTACTGCATCACAATCCCGCCGCCCAACGACCATCCGACCAGATGCACCTGCTCCAGACCCAGCGTTTCGACGAGTGCGTGCAGGTCGTCGGACCAGTCGCGTACACCGCGTGTGGCATCGATCGGCAGCGCTTCGGTGTCGCCATAGCCGCGCAGATCAGGCGCAATAGCGCGATAGGTTGCGGGCAGCGCCAGCATCTGTTCTTCCCAGAACACGCCTGACGATACGTTGCCATGCACAAAAAGAACCGGCGCGCCGTCAACCGGTCCTCTGGTACGCACACACATACGGATGCGTGCCGTCTCGACCGTCTGGACTGTGATCCCCGGAAGCGCAGGGATGGTCATGGTTGCAGTTCCTTTCCTTGTTTGATCGTCGCTGTCAACGAATGGGCAATGAATAGGAGCCTATCCGAATAATACAGGATACCGAACAACCGCATCCTGAGTAGCGCGCAGCGCGTATCGAAGGAGCGGTTGTTCGGATAGGCGCTAAACGAATGCGGTTGCGCCTTCCTCTTCCTTACTGTAACGCGGCGCCGGGCGCGTCACAATCCCTTCCCCTGCGCACGCTGCGTGCTCTGCGGTTCAAGGGGCGAGTACGTTGCACGTTCCCACGTTGAACGTTCAACGTGCAACGTTACCCCGCCACAGATCGACCAGGAGATCGACAAACACCGAAGGCGCTTCGATATTCGGCGAGTGTCCGACGCCAGGAATGACCATGATCTGGGCGCCGAGCGCCTCGGCAGCGCGGGTTGCCACCGGCTGCGTCACCAGAATGTCGTTCTCACCGGCGATCACCAGTTTCGGGCACTGGATCGCGCGCAATGCATCGCCCGGCGCCCAGTTCGCCAGCGCCCCAATCGCCCCCAGCGCCGCCTCGAGCCGCTGCTCGTGCCCTTCAGCGACCAGACGCCGCCAGAAGGCATCATCGGGCGCGGTAGGCGCCAGCGCCTTCAGTGCCATGGCAAACAGGTCAAAGTTCGCCTTTAACATCTGCTGGCGCTCTGGCGAATTGGCTTCTGCCGGCATACCATCGACCCATGGCGGGGCAACCGCAGTCAGCGACAGGACGCGCTCCCCCCGGTCGAGCGCCAGTTGCATTGCCACGCCGGCGCCAAGCGAATGCCCAACCAGATGGAATCGATCCAGCCCCAGCGCATCCGCAAACATCAGCGCGTCCTGCGCCAGCGCTGCCAGACTGTAGTCGTGGTCCGGTCCCTCGGTCTTTCCGCGACCACGCATATCCGGTGCGATGCCGCGGTACCCCTCCGGCAACAGATTCAACGTCGGTTCCCACCAGCCACACGTCGCCCAGTTGCCGTGCAGGAATATCACCGGTTCGCCGACACCTCGTTCAATGTAGTGAACATTCAGGTCGCCAGCCGCTGTGAAAGGCATAATCGCACCTCCTTCCACCAGACGTTGAACGTTCAACGCTCCAACGTTCAACGTTTCAACGTTCAACATTCAACACGCACCTACATCTTGATCTCGCGTCCCTTCCAGTATTCGTCGCGCATGACCCGCTTGAGCGTTTTGCCCGCTGCACTGCGCGGGAAATCTTCCATGATTACAACCTTCGACACCTTCTGGTATCCGGCTTCGACGCGCGCGTTGATCCATTCCTGCAACTCTTCCGGCGACACCAGCCCCGGCGCTTTCAGAATGACCGCCGCCAGCGGCGTTTCGCCCCATTTTTCGCTTGGTATGCCGAAGACTGCCGCTTCACGCACCGCCGGATGCTGTACGATGACTTCTTCAATGTCGCGTGGGAAGACGTTGATCCCGCCGGAGATGATCATATCCTTCTTGCGGTCTACCAGGTAGAGGAATCCATCCTCATCGACATACCCCATGTCGCCACTGTGCAGCCAGCCATCGACGATTGCCTGGGCAGTCAGATCGGGACGCTTGTAGTAGCCGGTCATCATGAGCGGACCGCGCCCGCAGATTTCGCCAACTTCGCCGGGAGGCAACTCGCGTCCCTGTTCATCGATGATCTTGATCTCCATAAAGGGCGGCGGAACGCCGACCGACGCCAGTTTCTCGCCGCGGTGGTATTTGTCGAGAATGGTCATGAACCCTTCGGTCAATCCATACAGTTCGTAGAGACGGTTGGGGAAGCGCCGTTCCAGCTCGAGTTTGTGTTCCATGTGCAGCGGAGCGCCAACCGAGCCGAGCATCTCGATCGATGGCAGATGCTGTTCATCGAAATCGGGTTCATTGAGCAGCGCGACGATCTGCGATGGCACCATCTTGATGTGGGTCACCTTTTCGCGCGCCGCGATCTCGATCAACTGCCGGGCATTGAATGCCGGCATCAGAATGTAGGTCGTTCCGAGGTAGAACGCTGGCATGAACGTCAGAAAGGCGCCATTGAACACGAGCGCGCCGGCGTGCAGAATGACGCTTTCTGGCATGATGCGGTACGACGATGCGAAGATAGTGCCATAGCCGGCGCGCACTCCGTGCGTCAGGACGATGCCCTTTGGCAGACCTGTTGTACCGCTGCTGTACATGATGTTGTAGGGATCATCGGCGCTCAGATTGATCCCGGTGGGATCGTGTTCGGGCATTGGTTCGACCAGCGCCCGATACTCACGATACCCCTGGTAGTCCGAGGCATCGATGATCAGAAAACGCTCCGGAGCTATCGGTAGTTCACCCCGTACCAGGTCAAGCGCCGGTGCATGGGCAGCATCCGTCACCACCGCAGCCGTATCCGAGTCGCGTAGCAATGATGCCAGCCCCTGCCCGCGCAGCAGAGTGCTCATCGGCACCACAACCAGACCGGTCTTCGCCGCTGCCCAGTAGACTTCGAGCAATTCCAGACAGTTCGGCAAAACGGTTGCGATCTTGTCGCCTTTGGTCAGGCCCAGACTCTGCAGTGCATGCGCCACTTTGTTGACGCGCGCATTGAATTCACGATAAGTCAACCGAACGTCACCGACAATCACCGCTGTGTGATTCGGACGATATCGCGCATGTCGCGAAAGTAATCCGCCGATGTGCATAGCGCCTCCGCTATCTTTACCTGTCACGTTCGATGTTCCACGTTCCTGCATTCACAGGTTTCCACTCCCAGGACCCGTGAGGTCAGGATACGCCTGTGCCGGACGCTCTGACCGTGCCCGCCGGCAACGAATGGAGAACGAATAAACGAATGTGGTCGCGCTTCGGACACCGGTGTCCACACCCCTGCTACGTTTGGACGTTCCACGTGCTCCAATCATCAGGACTCGTAAGGTCAGGACACGCCTGTGCCGGACGCTGTGACCGTGCCCGCTGGCAACGAATGGAGCACGAATAAACGAATGTGGTCGTGCTCCGAACGCCGGTGTCCACACCCTTGCACCTCTGCTGCGTTTGGATGTTCCATGTGCTCCACTCTGCCGGACGCTGTGACCGTGCCCGCTGGCAACGAATGGAGCATGAATAAACGAATGTGGTCGCGTCCCAGACACCGGTGTCCACACCCCTGCACCTCTGCTACGTCTGGACGTTCCACGTGCTCCACTCATCAGGACTCGTAAGGTCAGAATACGTCTGTGCCGGATGCCTCAACCATGCCCGCTGTCAACGAATGGAGAACGAATAAACGAATGTGGTCGCGTCCCAGACACCGGTGTCCACACCCCTGCACCTCTGCTGCGTCTGGACATTCCACGTG
>FWWM01006882.1_pt1 | contig 20618 bp, 16 predicted proteins | sample 2228351 | NCBI WGS metagenome assembly FWWM01 (sample SAMEA103939774, study PRJEB20133) | metagenome
CGCCGCGCTCCTATACAGTGACCGGCGCACCCTGGTGCAAGGGGCTCAGGCGCACGCGTACCGTGCCGCGGCACCATGGCCCGGCGGCAGCCACGTCTCGTAGGGGTCAGGCACGCCTGACCCGGGCTGGTCAGGCACGCCTGACGCGTTCTGGTCACCCATACGTGTCGCGGTCGGCCCGCCCGCAGGTGCCGGCCTCCGTCGCCTTCCCGAGGTGGACTCGCTTCCCTGCCAGCGCTCCGTTCCCGCATCGCCCGGGCCATGGTGCTGCACGTTCCCGCGGGTGCAGGGTGCCCTTGCGGGCGCAGGTTCGCTGCATCACAATCCGGCTGGAAAGGGGCGTGAGGATGACCGCACAGGCCTCGGTCGTCATCGTCGGTGGTGGGATCATCGGTTGCGCCGTCGCGTTCGAGCTCGTCCGCCGCGGCTGGCGCGACGTGCGCGTGCTCGAGCGTGTGACCGTGGGCGGGCAGGCCAGCATCGCCTACGCCGGTCTCCTCAGCATCCCGGGGAGCGGGTCGACCGGCGATCCCCTCAGCGAGCTCGGCGCGGCGAGCCTCGCGCGTTTTCCCCAGGTCGCCGCCGACCTGCGCGAACGGACAGCGATCGACGTGGAACTCCGGCACACCGGCGCGCTCCTGCTCGCCTTCACGGCCGACGAGGAAGCGGCGCTCCGGGCGGCGCTGCCGGTGCTCCGCGCCCGCGACGCTGGGTGTTGCTGGCTCGACCAGTACGAGCTGCGGCAGCTCGAGCCGGCCGTCTCGCCGCTCTTCCGCGGAGCCGTCCTCCTCCCCTACGAGCACCAGGTCCTCTCCCCTCGGCTCGTCGAGGCCTTCGCGCGGGCTGCCGTGCTCGGTGGAGCGCGGATCGACGAGGGCGTGGAGGTAGTCGGTTTCGAGCGCGAGGGATCTCGCCTCCGGGCCGTCGTCACCCGCACGGAGCGCATCGCCTGCGACCACGCGGTGATCGCGGCCGGGGCCTGGAGCGGCGCGCTCACCGCGCAGCTCGGCGTACCGCTGCCGCTCGGCCCGCTGCGCGGGCAACTCGTTCGTCTCCACGCCTGGGACGCCCGGGTGCGCCACACGCTGTACCGCGGCGAGCAGTATCTCGCTGTCAAGGCGGACGGAACGGTCGCAGTCGGTTCTACCGAGGAACTGGCAGTCTACGATCGACGCCCGACACTTCGGGGCGTGCACGACCTCCTGACCTTCGCGCACGAGACCGTGCCTGCGCTCGACCGCGCGGTGTTCGTGGAAGCGCTGGCCGGCCTCCGCCCCTGGTCGGCCGACGGTCTTCCCGTACTCGGTCGCTTGCCCGGCTACGAGAACGTCTGGGTCGCCAGTGGTCATGCCCGCAACGGGATCCTCTTGAGCCCCATCACGGCCGAGATCGTGGCTGACCTTTTGGAGGGGAAGTCGCCGCCGCTCTCGCTGCAGCCCTTCGACCCGGCTCGCTTCGCATCGTGAGCCCCCGACCACCGTTCCGTCGTGCCGGATCGCGGCGACACGGCTCTCTCCTGGCTGCTCGGTGCCTCGCCCGCTGTTCGGTTCCCTCCGGCCGCGCGGCAGCCGGGGCCGAGCTTGCGCGCGTTCCGCCGGTGTCCACTCACCTGGTTCGGGAGGATCCCGAGAACTCGTCAGTCCTCGCCGCTCGCGACCTGTGTCGGGGCGGGACGGCGCGGCGCACTCGTTTCGCTCGCCGGGAGGGCGCGCCACACCCAGGCCAGGGTGGCGGCGAGAGCGAACCCGATCACGACCAGCGGCGCGTGCAGCCCCCAGGCAGCAGCGAGCGCGGTGCCGCCGAGCGGGCCGACGAAGGCGCCGAGCGACGAGGCGGTCGTCGTGAAGCCGTAGACGGTCCCGCGTCGCTCCTCCGGCGTCAGGCGCGCCACCAGCGCGTTAGCCGTGGGCAACATGCCACCTGACGCGATCCCGAAGACCCCCTGGAGGACGACGACGTGCCAGACCTCGCGAGCGAAAGCGAGCGGGAAGAACGTCACGGCGGCCAGCGCGCCGCTGGCCAGGAGGAGCGGCCGTTGCCCCACGCGGTCGCTGGCGCGCCCCAGGACGACCGAGGCGACGGCGCTGGTGAGGCCGCTGATACCCATCGCGAGTCCGGCGAGCGAGTTGACCGCTGCGGAGTCGTGCGCGAGTTGCTGGACGAGCAGGGGGACGATCGGTTGCAGCGCCATGCTGGCTGCTCGCAGCGCGAAGAGGCTCACGACGATGCCCAGGAGTGCCGGCGCGACGAGCATCCGCCAGGTCTCGCTCCCGGCCACGCGTCGACTTTCCCGCGGTGGCGGTGGCTCGAAGCGCTCCTCGACGAGGAAGAAGACGAGGACCGCCGAGATGAGCAGGAGGCTACCGGCCAGCGCGAAGGTCGCGCGGTAGCCGATAGCATCGGCCAGGACGCCTCCGATGAGCGGGCCGACCGCCGACCCCGAGAAGACGGCCATCTGCATCAGGCCGAGCCCGAAACCGAGCCGCTCCTTAGGCACCGTCGTCGCCGCCAGCGTCGTCGAGGCAGTGACCGTGCCGGTGAACCCACCCTCGATGAGGCGCAGTGCGAAGAGCTGCCAGGGACTCGTCGCCAGTGCCATGAGGCCGATCGTCAACGAGCCAGCGACCATCGCCCGCAAGACCATGAGCTTCCGCCCGTAGCGGTCGGCGAGCGCACCCCAGAGCGGCGCGGTGATCGCCATCACCGCTGCGCCCCCGGCGTTGATCGCTCCCGACCACAGCACCTGGGCCTCGAGACGCTCGGCACCTAACTCGGCGATGAAGAAAGGGAGAAACGGTGTCCGCAGGCTGAACCCGATGATCGTCAGCGTCTGCGCCAGCCACAGCGCGGCGAGCGTCCGTCGCCAGTCGGGCGTCCCCGCGTGTGCGGCGCCCGCCGCTGGCCCGCTCCTACCGAGTCGCACTGTCCCCGCGCTCCTCCCGGCGCCACCAGCGAGGCTGCTGGGGCGGCCGGGGACAGTCTACGCCGCCTCAGCGTGGTCGGCTACCCTCCACTGGTGCCAGGAGGGTCGGATCCCCAGCGATCGGCCCAGCCGAGACGGCACCGTACCGCCAGCGGTAGTAGTGCTGGCCGACGTTCCCGAGTTCGACGCGCCAGCCTGGCGGGTTCTCCGGCGTGTAGGTCAGGCAGCGCCGCTCGAAGCACTGTACCAGCACGTCCCGTTCGGTTCCCCCGACCTTGGCGCGCGTCCAATACGCTTCCGTGATCGGGAAGCCGGTCACGGCGAAGAACGGCCAGAACAGTCGGGCGCTGTGGAATTGGCCCGACTCGTAGACGATGCTCTCCTGCTGGAGGAAATCCCAAAAGACCGACGCTACCCGGTGTCCGGTTTCCGGCACCAGCGGTCCAGCCCGCACCCCGTACTGTGCCAGGCCCTCGTCCCGGCCGACGCGACCGGAGCGGTCGATCGTCTGGACGACCGCTTCGCCCTCCGCGAGCGGCGGTGCAGCGAGCACGTTGGCCAGGGTCGCGTAGGTAGGCGCACTCGTATCGTCTGGGTCCCCCGCGACCGGTACCGCGGCGGGCTGGCGGGGGACGAAGGTGGCGTCCCCGGTCTGCATCAGACCGGTGATGAGCTCCCGCGCGAGGAGCCCCGAGGTGACCGCCCACGGGTCCTCGGGCGGCCGCTCGGGGTCAGTCAGCTCCAACCGCGCCTTGTCGAAGTAGACGACGGCGCGGGTCCCGGAGCGCGTTCCCTCGTACGGCTCGCGGGTGACCGCGAAGGCGCTGGGACCCCACAGCCAGGAACGCGTCGCGTAGCCGGCCGCGACCGGGAGGTCGGTTCGCTGCCAGGTCTGGGCGAAGCGCCGCAGGACGGCGCGCTGGACGGCGCCGCTGGCCGAGAGTAAGCCGCTGCCGGTGCCCGGTTGACCAGGCGGGTCGAGCGGTCGCGCCGTCTCCCGCAGTGACTGTCGAACCCACTCCACGGAACTGTCCGGCGCGACCGAGCGGACGAGGGCTGCTGCTGCGCTGACGATCGGCGCTGCGAACGAGGTGCCGGTCCGCGGTTCCCAGCCGGGTTGGCGCCCGTCCCAACTGGTCGTCAGCACGTTCTCGGCCGGTGCGATCAAGTCGACGCGCGTCAGGCGCGAACTGAAGCTGGCCAGGCGCTTGCCGTCCGCGGTCGCGCCGCCGACCGCGATCACCTCGGGGTAGCTGGCGGGAAACGTCACGGCGTCCGGCGTATTCCCGGCTGCGGCGACGAAGACGATGCTGCGGTCATACGCCTCTTCGATCGCGCGTTCGAGCGTCGCGCTCGGCGTGTCGGCGCCGAGGCTCAGGTTGATCACTCGTGCGCCCCGCTCGATCGCGCCGTAGATCGCCTCGGCGATCAAGAGGGAACTGGCGCCTGATTGGTCGCCGACCTTGAGGGGCAGGATGCGCACTCCGGGTGCGCCACCGGCGATCCCGCGGCCGTCGGCTGCTGCCGCGATGATCCCGGCTACCGCCGTGCCGTGGCCCACCTCGTCGTCGGGCTCCGGGTCGCGGTGCAGGTAGTCGTACCCCGGCACGAGTTTCCCGGCCAAGTCAGGATGCCCGGCGGCCACCCCCGAGTCGATCACGGCGACCAAGAGGTCGGCCCGCCCAGTCGTGTCGTCCCAGGCCTGCGGAAAACCGGTCACCGTGAGCCAGCCTTGCTGGGGGAACAGCGCGTCGCTCGGTGTCCACTGGTACGCCAAGCGTACCGCTGGCTCGACGAGGGTCACGCCCGGTGTCGTGAGCAGGCGCGCGATCCAGTCGCTCGCCTCGGCGCGCGTCGCGAAACGGAGTCGCCACCACGTCCCGTCCGGCGCGAGCGCTGCCTGTCCCGCCGGCACCCTCGCGAGACAGCGAGCGTGCGTCGGCTCGGCCCGCACGATTGGACAGAGGAGCGGGTCGATCGCGACCGCCCATTCGGTCGCCAGCTGCTCGGGTTCGGTCGGAGGTGCTGCTGCGACGGGGCGCAGGCCTACCAGGACGGCTACGAGGAGGACGCAAACCGTGACCCGGAGCAGGAACCGCAGTGCCTGGTACCGCGTCGTTCGTCTCTGCTTTCCCGCCCGCTGCACGGTGAGCCTGCTTCCGGTCAGTCGTTTGCTCGTCCGCGGCACTCCGAGCCCGGACACGACGGGGACGCTCAGTGTGTCCCGAAGAGACGGTCGCCGGCGTCACCGAGCCCCGGCACGATGAAGCCGCGGTCGTCGAGTCGCTCGTCCAGCGCTGCGAGGAAGATGCGCACCTCCTCGTCGGCCTCGAGCAGGTGCTGCACACCGTACGGCGCCCCGATGATGCCGAGGAAGGAGATCGGCCCTTCGTAGGTCTGGCGCAAGAGTCCCACCGTCGCCACCGCGGATCCGCCGGTCGCCAGCATCGGATCGACGATCACCACGTGGCGCAGGACGTCGAAGCGCTCCGGCAGTTTCTTGTAATAGATGGTCGAACGGAGCGTCTCCTCGTCGCGCCGAGCGCCGACGAGGTAGATCGGTGCTGCCGGAATGAGCTGGCGCACCGGTGCGAGCATCCCCAGGCCGGCGCGCAGGATGGCCAAAACGGCGAGGCCGGCCCGCAGTGCACCGCCGTCGGCCTCCTCGCCGGTCGGCGAGGGGACACGGAACGTCTCGAGCGGTTCGTCCCGTAGAGCCTCGTAGAGGAGGAAACGTGTCAACTCGTGCAGCACGCGTTCGAACTCGGCCGGCGGTGTCCGCTCGTCACGAGCGACCGTCAAGAGGGCTGTCACCAGCGGGTGTTCGAGAATCGTCAGCCGTGGGTGACCCAGCACGTCCTCGCGCCTCGGTTGCGGCACGCCGCGCATCGGTGTCGGGTGAACGAGCTGCTCGGCCATGCTATCCCCCTCGTGCCCGCTGCTCCCCATCCATCGCCAGCCTGCACCGGTGGCTCTGCCCGCCTGTTCGCTGCCCTCGGCAGGAGCCTCTTGAGGGTCGAGTATAACGCTCGCCTCGGACCGGTGGCAGCGTGTGGCCGGCTCTGGGGCTGACGCTCGTTTTCGTCCACGCAGGGTGCGGATCGCTGGTTCCGGCCGGTGTGTCTTCCCCGCTGAGCACAACTGGACGACGGCTCCCTCGCTCCGCTACGATCGCTGGCGAGGTTCGCGCCGGTAGCAGCGAGGGGTGCGGGGATGGCGGTCCGTCCGGTTCCCGAGGAGTCTTCGGCGGCTCGCTCCGAACAGGCAGCCGATCGAGCAGCCACCGAGCAGCTCTTGGCCGAGGTCGCCGCGCGCGTGGAGGGACTGCGCTCGAGACGCTTCGCCGGTGAGGACCCGGTGATCGAGCCCAAGCGCGTCCGCCGGGTAGCCGATGCGCTGCGCGAGGGGGCTGTGGCGACACTCACCGCTGAACGACTCGGTGGACTCCTCCGACTCGACGGTGCCCTGCTCGCCCCAGCTGAGGATCTGGCGCGCGACGAACTCGACGAGGCCTACCGCGCGCTGACGGTCTGGGACCTGCGTGCCGCGGCGATGGCACTGCAGCGCGCCGCTCGCCTCGCGCGGTTCCCCGAGCACCAGCAGCGGATCGCCCTCGGCTGGGCGCTCTATCGCCTGGTCAGGGACGTGGTGCAGTCGGTGCCCGGTGAGGGGGACGACAAGCGTAAGCGCACGCTCCCGAGCGTGCGGGTCGTCCGCGAGCTCGTGGCGAGACTCGACCAGCTCCCGCGAGAGGAACGCGACTTTTATGCCGACGAGGCGGAGCGGCTGGCAGCGGCGTGGCGCGAGGCGGCTACCGACGAGCGTGCCTGGTGCGCCTGGGCGCTCCTCCGTGCCCGCGTCGCCATCTTGCGCGAGCAGGGGACCGAGACGGCCCTGGCCTGGCTCCTCCGCTTGGCCCAGCGCGCCGGCCTCGCGGAACGCGCCGACGACCCCGAGGGCCTCACCACGTTACTCCGCCGGGCGCGTGCCGTCTTCGCGCTCCTCGCTGGCGCCTCTGCCGACGAGGAAGAGGAACTCCGGGGACTCGCGGCCGAAGCCTCGCCGCGCGATCTCTTCCGCGCGTTGGTGGCGGCGCTCACCGCCGCCTGGGGCGAGGACGCGCTGGCGTCGACGCACCGGTTCGCCCTCGCGCTCTACGTGCCCCAGAGGAGTCCGAGCGAGGAGCCGGAGCATGACGCAGGATGAACGCCCCCGTCTCGACGACCAGACCGAGGCTGCCTGGCGGCAGCTGCGCATGGCACCGGGAGTGCCGCAGTGGCTCGATGTCCCGCTCCTGGTCGAGCCGGTCGCCCCACCGGTCGACCGGCGCAAGCTCTTCCTCCGCGCCTACACCGAGGAAGGGCGGCCGCTCGGGCTCTGCGCCGTCTACTCCAACGAGTGGTATCCCGGCTGCACAGCGCCCAATCCCTTCTCGCACTACTTTCCCGTGCTGTGGTACGTCCTCGATGCACGGCACCGGCGCGGCATCAGCGAGCGGCTGCGTCTGCAGGTGCTCAAGGCGGTTGCGGCCCGGACGACCAGTGGGTACCTGCAGACGGTGCTGCTCAAGTTCATCGTCGCGCCCGAATACACCGTCACCGGGAGTTTCGTCGAGCAACTCTACAACTGCCCGCTCCGCGTCTTCTTCGAGCGCTTCTTCGGCCTCTCCCGCGATGACCGCGAGCCACCGCGCCGTCCGAGTGACGTGCGTGGGCGAGCGATCCACGCCGGGTACCGGCGTGCGCTGGCCGAGTTCACCCGTACCGGCGACGCCGCGCGAGCGGCGCGCGCCTACCGGGCTGCCGTCTGGCAGGAGTGGACGCGGACGATCCAGAGCCTCCTCGGCGTCCGCCCAGGGCGCGACGGCGGAGCACCGAGCGATCTGACCAGTTCCTTCGCCGCTGCCGGATCGATCCTGGAGCAGATCACGGCCGGGCAGGATCCCGAGACAGCGGCGGTGGAACTCTACCTCGAGCGTCTCTTCTACTCGGAGCGTCGTGGCCTTTCCGGTCGGGCCGACCGCGTCGAGCTCCCGCGCCAGCCGGGTCTGCCCGTGCGCGTGGCCGAGGTCAAGACGCGCTCCGCGTTCGCCGAACGTGACCCGCTGACCGGAGAGACGTTCCCAGGCGGTATGCAGGCCCTGGCCTACCGCGAGCTGTTGCAGAGCCTCGGCTTCGAGGCGATCGACGCCGTCGTCGAGCTGGTCGAAAACGAGCGCGTCACGGCCCTACCGCTCGAGCAGCACCCGATCGTCCAGCGGCTGCGGCTCGACCTCTCGCGGCGCGACGAGCGGGTCATCGATCTCATCGCGCAGGCCCGTAACGTCTTCTACTGCGTGGCGAGCGGCCTCTTCACGGGGTACGACCGTTACCGGCTCGACCAGGCGACACAGGACTGGCGTCTCCGTTACGTCGTCGGGCAGTTCGACCTCCTGAGCGAACGTCCTCCGTGTCACGTGTGCCCGGCCCGGATGCGACAGGTGTGTGTCCAGTCCCGCGACCGAGAAGGGCGTGCGCTGGAGGGACTCTTCCGCTTCGCTCCCGCCCCGTTGTTCGCCTACTGGGTATGGTTCCACCGCCAGCTCAAGGCCGAAGAGCACGCCGAGTGGGAGCACCTCTTCCACCTCGTGCATACCCCGCCCGCAGTCCTCGAACGCGAGGGGATCACGCTCGGCGACCTCCGCCTGGCCGCCCAGAAGGAGCACCGGGTGACGTTCGTCCGTCCCGAGCGCCGGCTCGATACCCGTATGCGCGAGGACGACACCGTGCTCGTCACGCCGCAGTGGCCGGACGGACTGCTCGGCCGCGTCCCGCGCCCCGGCGAGCTCTTCTCGGTCCAGGGACGTGTGGTGCGGGTCGCGGAACACGAGATCGAGATCGAGCTCCACGACCGCGTCCCGCTGGTTCCCGCTGGGGAAGAACCCCGCTACCGGGTCGACCACCTCGCCGGGTTCGACATGCGAGCCTGGGAACTGGAAGGGTTGGCCGACTTTTTCGTCGCCTCGATGGAAGCCGCAGCGGCGCGCGGCCGCGAGCTCCACTGGCGGGAACTCCCGCCGCTCAGCCAGACCATCCTCGGCCTGCGCCCGCCGGAGCGTCCAGGGACGAGTACGCCGCTGCCGAGCTGGGCTGGCGCCGGGCTCAATGCCGTCCAGCGCCAGGCGTTAGCCGCCGCGCTCGGGCTCGAAGTCGGCCAGCTCCTGCTCGTCCAAGGGCCGCCCGGTACCGGCAAGACGGCCCTCATCGCGGCGCTCGTGCACGCGCTGGTCGCGCGGGCGCTCTTCGACCCGGCACGTGTCCCCGAGCGGCGGCCGGTCCTCGTCCTGACCAACACGCACCGGGCAGCTGACGAGGTGGTACACAAGATCGTGGAGAAGCATCCGGAGGTGCTCCCCTTCCTCGTGCGCGTCGGCACCCCGCGGGAGGGCATGGAGCGCCACGTCCGCGACCAGACGCTGCTGCACCGTGCAGGGCTGGCTGAAGCGGTACCACCGGAGACGGACGAGGAGGCGGTCGCCGCGCTCCTGGCGGCGAGCCAGCGGGCACAGGTGATCCACGACCATGCCGCCGTGTTCGTCGCCACGTTGGGTGCAGCTGCCAATCCCGAACTCCGCGGCCTCACCTTCGACACCGTCATCGTCGACGAAGCCGCGCAAGCCACCGAACCGGCCTTCCTCCAGGCCTTGCGTCGCCTGCCGCTGGGGTACCGCGGGCGCCTCGTCCTCGTCGGCGACCCCAATCAGCTCCCGCCGGTGGTGACTGCGGCACGCGCGCCTGTCTTCTGGGACGACCTCCGCCGGCTCGGACTGCGTCCGGAGGACAGCCTGCGCACCTCGGCCTTCGAGCGGCTGCAGCGCCTGTATCCCACGTCCTGCATCCGGCTCAGCGAGCAATACCGCATGAACGGCCCCATCTGCGAGCTGGTCAGCCGCGTCTTTTACGACGGCGTACTGCGGCCGGCGGACGAACGCGTGGCCGAGCGGCGCCTCGCCCACTGGCTGGACGAGCTCGGCGTGCCGGGTGCACGCGGGCTCATGGCCGAAAGTCCGCCGGTGCTCTACCTCGATACCAGTGACGATCCGCTGGCGCGCGACAGCGGGGCGATGCTGACGGCCGACGACGAGGGACGGGCCAACGAGCGCGAGGCCGACCTCATCGCTGCGCTCCTGGCCGAGTTCCTGGCCGGTATACCCCCGGAACGACACGAACGGGTCGTCGCGGAGATCGGGGTGATCTCCCCCTATCGCCGTCAGAACACGCTCATCCGGCAGCGCTTGGAGCGCGCCCACCGCGCGCTCAAGGATGTGCGTGTCGATACTGTCGACCGTTTTCAAGGGAGCGAGCGCGAAGTGATCGTCGTGAGTCTGGTCAACAGCAACGCGGAGGGCGTGATCGGTCCGCTCCACGCCGAGTGGCGGCGCTTGAACGTGGCGGTCAGCCGGGCGCGCTCGCTCCTCGTCCTGGTCGGTGACCGGCGCACGTTCCTGGCCGATCCGCTCGACCCAGCGGAAGAGGAAGCGCGCGAGCGCTTCCGTCAGCTCTTCACCGTCATCGATGCCTTAGCGCGGCGTGGCGAGGCGCGGGTTCTCTCGACGCGCGGGTTGTACCAGGCCGGAGGACAGGCGTGACGGACGCGTTGCGGCTCGACGTGCGTGACCTTGCTGCGCGTCTGGCTGCCCTCGGCGAGGGCGGCATCGCCTGCCTGCACCAGGCCGAGCATGACCTCCCCGGCGCCGTCGCTCCCGGGGTGCTGCTCGCCCTCGGGCGTATCGGCTTGTTACAAGCGCTGAATACGAAGATACCCGCCTGTGGTGAGCACGGCTGCCCAGTGGCTCAGGAGTGCCGCTACGCAGCGGACTTCGCGCCCCAGGCGGAGCGTCGGGGGACTGGGCTGCGCAAGGGAGGGCGCAAGTTCCGCGGCACGGCGGTGAGCGCGTGCCTGCGTGAGCGCCCCGAGCTCCTGGCCGCGTGCGTGCCGGAGCACCCGGCGGTACGCTGGCTGGCTGCGCGTTTCGCCGAGCGACCGGTCTGGGGCCGCTTCGAGTTAGCTGGTGCGTGGCTGCGGGCAGCGTTGGCACAGGCTGACCAGGAGCCTGGTGCAGAGCCCGAGGCGGGTGACCCACTGGACTTCGAGGGGTCGCGGCGGGAGCTGGCGGCCTGTCTCGGGCTCCTGGCGGCGTTGGGGTGGGTCGCCTGGGACGAGGACGGGCGCAGCGTACGCCTAGTGCAGCGCTGGTGGGGTGACGGTCGGCAGTGACGTCTGTCTGCCCCGTCAGATGATGCGCGCTGGCTACCCGGTGTACGCGGTCGAGGAGTCGTTGTCCGTACGTGGCAGAAGCCGCGTGCAGTGTCCTCAGCGTGAAGGAGCTGGTCGCGGTGTGCTCGTCCCTGCCCGCATGCGCGGTGCGACGTTGTCCGCTGCTCGGATAGCCGCGGCGAGGTCTGCGGAGTCCCCGTCCGTACCGCCAACTGCGCGGTGGGTGAGCAGCCGCCTGCGGTGGCGCGTGGAGCACGCGGCGGTACAGGTGATCGATCGCCGTAGTCTCCTCCGCGGTAACTCACGCCGAGTCCTGCGCTCGGGTTGTTCGCCGCGCGTTCCGGGTGCAGTAGCACGTTGTCTCCACCCATGTGGGGGTGCATCCGGAGCCCCGGTGTCGAAACTGCCTTCCCTTTCGCCCTAACTGAGTGGTGACTGCCGTTGCTGCCGGGGCTGGCCATCGTCATCGCCGCGCTGGCGCTGGACCTCGTCGGTGGCGGCGTGCGCGCCGTGCTCGGCCGTTACCAGCGGTCCGCGCTCTGAAGCCGGACACCGACGACTGCCCCGTCCGCTGTGAGCGGCGCACCCGAGTCACCAGCGCGCTCCCGAGTTCGGGCGGGCGGCGAGCGTGGTTACCGCTTGCCGCCGCCCTTGCCGTTGCCCTTTCCGCCACCACCGCCGCCAGTGTCGCCCTGCTGCTGGAAGAAGGCGACCAGCCCGTCACGCACCGCCTGCGCGATCTGCTCTTCCCGGCTCCCGGTGTCGTCAGCGAGATAGTGAGCCTCGGCTGTGTTCGACATGAAGACGCCCTCGACGATGATCGCCGGCATGTTCGACTTCAAGAGCACGCCGGACGCGAACTGCGCCACGCGGCCGGAGTCGATGGGCGAGTCCTGCCCGTCAGGGAACGTGGCCAGACCGGTCACGAGCTCCGGCAGCACCGCTTGGGCGAGGGCGAGATCCTTCTCGCGTTTGCCCCACATCGTCATGGTGTAGTCGACGTTCGGATCCGAGACGCTGTTGAGGTGGATCGAGACCAGTGCGTGGCCGCCCTGCGCGTTGGCGAAGGTGGAGCGGTCGGCGTTCGAGAGCGTCTCGTCCTCCGTCCGCGTCAGGCAGACCGTCGCCCCCTCGGCCACGAGCAGATCCTTGACGATCCAGGAGATCTGGAGGTTGAGCTCCTTCTCCACGAGGCCGAACGCGGCGTTGATAGCCCCCGGATCGCTCCCACCGTGCCCCGGGTCGACGATGATGACTTTGCTGCTGAGAGACCCGCTCTGAGCCGGTGCATAACATTGCCCAGTCTGCGAGGTCGCGCGTACCCCAGGCGATACCGGCATCGCGATGAGGAGCAACAGCGCCGTCACGAGTGTCCAGCGCTGGCGAATCGTGCCTGCATGCATCCGTCTACCTCCCTAGCCGAGACGAGATGTCCCCCACCGCTGACCGGTGGCTCGCGTCACCCACACGTGCTCGGACGATCGCGTGAACCTTTGGGGTCTACCACGCTGCTGGCCTCGTGGCAGTCTCTCAGATGTCGCCGCGCTTGTCAAGGGAGAGCGACAGGCACGGGCGTGACCACTAGTAGCTCTGTACGGTCTTGCTGTCGACCTCCCGGCCCTCAGGGCACGCCGCAAGCGGCAGTTCCAGACGATGGACGTGCAGCGGCACGATGCTCTGGCGGGCCTTCCCCAGCCGGAGAGGGTAACCAGCGAGTACCTCCCCCGGCCGCTGCGCTCCTCCTGTGGGTACCGTATCGTCGGACCTTCCGCAGCAGGCACTCTCGGCGCCACGAGCTCTCGCGCGACGCGACACGTCGGTCGAGAAGTCCCACGTTGCCGCACGACTTCGTATCCATCCTCGACGCGAGAGCCAGGCGCTGATCGAGCACGGGCCGGGGTCGTGTTGCTGCGGTGTCGTCGCTCTCGGTCCCCCGGCACTCGTCTCCCCGCCACGACCACGGCCCGTCATACCGGATCTCCCGGCAGGCACGGGCGACGAGGCACACGGGCGCCGGGCCGAACTCACACGCGCAGCCGCGACCGAACGCTCGACGCACTTCCCGCGGTGCGCGAGACAGGCGCGCGACGACACCACAGCGTGCGGTCTGCCTCGCGTGGCGGCGCGGGCGGTGCCAGAGCATACCCCCGCGTTCCTCGCTGCGCTCGCGACCGCGTAGGCCTCGCGCGGAAGGCGGCGCAACCCACTCCTACCCGGTCGCTCGCCTCCTCGCAGCGGTCTAGGTGAACTGCTTCGCCGACCACAGTGGCCATCCGCGGTACGGCAGAGGCACCCGCGCGATCCGCCGCAGCGAGGCTTTGCCACTTTAGCCGTGGGCTCTCAGTCCGTGCCCTCCGCTGGTGCGCGCGGCGCGGCAGCCCGGCGCGCCAGCTCGCGGACCGCGGCCGCGGAATCGAGCGCCAGCGCCGCTTCGGCCAGCGCGCGGGCGTCCGCGAGCGACCAGGCGCGCACCACCGCCTTGACGTCCGGGATCGCAACCGGCGCCATGCTCAGCTCGTCGACGCCCAGCCCGAGCAGCACCGGCGCCAGGAGCGCTTCCCCGGCCAGCTCGCCGCATACCCCCACCCAGCGACCAGCCGGCCGCGCGGCTTCGACGACGCGGCGCACCAGCTCGAGGACGGCCGGGTGGGCAGCGTCCGCCAGCGCCGCCACCGCCCCGTTCGTGCGGTCAGTCGCCAGGGTGTACTGCGCCAGATCGTTGGTGCCGATACTGAAGAAGTCCACCCACGGGACGAAGCGGTCAGCCAACAGTGCCGCGGCCGGCACTTCCACCATCATCCCGACCTGGAGTTCGGGGATCGTGCCCACCTCTCGGGCGACGTCGTCGACGACTCCGCGCAACCACCGCATCTCCTCGACCGTCGTCACCATCGGGAACATGATGCGCAGTCCGGGGTACCCAGTGCGCAGGAGCGCGCGCAGCTGCACGCGGAGGAGTTCCGGGTACTGGCGAGCGAGCCGCACGCCGCGGACGCCGAGGAAGGGATTGGGCTCCGCGGGCAAGGGCACGTAGGGGAGCGGCTTGTCGCCCCCGACGTCGAGCGTCCGCACCACGACCGGTCGCCCGCCGAACGGCTCCAGCAGTGCCTGGTAGGTGGCGACCTGCTCGTCTTCGTCCGGCGCAGTGCTGCGCCCGAGGAACAGAAACTCGGTCCGCAACAGCCCCACCCCGTCCGCGCCAGCCCGCAGCGCCTCCGCCACGTCCTCAAGGCTGCCGATGTTGGCTGCGACCTCGATCCGCCGCCCGTCGCGGGTCACCGCCGGCGCCGCCGCGGCAGCCTGCGCTGTCGCCCGGGCCTCCAGCGCGCGCCGGCGTGCCTGCTCGGCCTGCTCGCGCTCGTCCGGTGCGGGATCGACCAGCACTTCCCCGGCGTCGCCGTCGACGACGAGGAGCTCCCCGTTTTCGACCTGGTGCAGCGCGGTGCCGACCGCGACCACGGCCGGGATGCCGAGCCGCCGTGCCAGGATGGCTGCATGTGCAGTCGGTCCGCCCCCGGCCGTGACCACGGCGAGGACGCGTTCGGCGGTGAGCGTCGCCGTCTCCGACGGCAGGAGTTCTTCGGCCAGCAAGACGACCGGCTGCGCCGGAAGGTCGATTCCACCACCTTCGCCGCGGAGGGCACGCAACACGCGGTGCATCACGTCGCGCACGTCGGCGGCCCGCGCCTGGAGTGTGGGATCCGGCAGCGCCGCCAGTTGCTCGGCCACCGCTTCGAGCGCCGTGCGCCACGCCTCCTCGGCACGCGTCCCCTGCCCGATCGCTGCTTCGACCCGTTGCAGGATCTCGGGGTCAGCCAGCATCAATTGCTGGGCCTGGAAGATCGCTAGTTCCTCCGGCGGGATGCGGTCGCGCTGCTCCTCCACTACTGCCTCTAACTCCTGCTTGGCACGCGCGAGCGCCGTTCGCAACCGCGCCAGTTCCTCCTCCGGCGGACCGGAAGCGGGCGAGGCCGCTGTGCCCAGGTGCGCTCGGTGCCACCAGGCGGGCCCCACTGCGACACCCGGCGACGCTGGGAGACCGCGGAGGTGCAGCCGAGCCATGCTTCATTCCTCCCCGAACTTCGATTCCACTAGCGCGCGCAGGGCGGTGATCGCTTCAGCCTCGTCCGGCCCTTCTGCCGTGATCTCCAGCACGTGTCCTTGTTCGGCACCGAGCGTCAGTACGCTCAGGATCGACTTGGCGTTGACCGGACCGACGTTCCGCGTCACTGAGCGTACGGTGATGGTGGACTGGAACTGCGCTGCGGTCTGGACGAACAGCGCGGCCGGTCGGGCATGCAGTCCGATTCGATTGGTCAGCGTCAGGGTGACCGACTGCACGTTCGACTCGCTTTCCTTCGATCGTCCTCTGCCAGCCAGGAGTCGCGCTGCGCTCGACGCACCGCCGGCTCGTGGATGTCGTGCGGCTGGTCTGGTGTCTCCGCTCAGGGTCCTTTGGGCAGGTTCGCCGCTGCCACCGCTGCCGCGTCGACTTCATCGAGCGACTTGCCGATCGAGGCTTCGATCGCGGCGACGATCGCCCCCTCCACGAGCGGCGCCCGGCTGATCCGCACCCGTGACCGCGCCTCTTCGGGAAGGAAGTCCAGCGCCATCTGGGTGCTCAGCACAGCGCTTCCCAAGTCCACGAGCACGAGGACGGCATCGCTCGTTGCCAAGGCGGCCTCCAGCGCGGCGCGCACCCGCTCGACGTTGGTGCCGGTCGTCGTGTCGTCGAGTCCGCCCGCCGCGAAGATGGGCACGCGACCCTGCACCATCTCGAGCGCGACTTCGCGTACCCCTTCCGCCAGCTTGGCGCTGTGCGCTACGATTACCAGGCTGAGCATCGGATCGCTCCTACCTGAATTTGCTCGCCACTCCACTCCCGTAGGTACCTGCGGCAGCGAGCGGAGCCTCGCTCACCGGCGAGCACTGCGGGCAGTTTTCCACGTCCTGGACGCGTGCCAGGGCTTCGGCGTCGATCAGCGCGGGATCGGCAGCGGCGAAGCCCACCGCACCGCAGGTACACGCCCACCACCCGGTGTCGACCGCGGCGAAGGGACGGAGACGGTCCAGCCGCATCTCTTCCACGCCGCACCGCCAGCGGACGTTGGTGAAGACGCGTCGGCACCCGACGGCGCGGAGTCGAGCGATGTACTCGCCGAAGCGCGTGCAGTGCCGCATGAGGAGGACCGCGCTCTCGACCGGTGGGAAGGGCCAAGCGCTCGCATCGGCGAGGACGACGGTGAGGTGTCCGACGCCGATGTCGAGTGCGATCTCTCTGCAGCGAGACCCAGGTGCGACGCCGAGCCGGCGCAGGCCGCGTTCGAGCACGGTGCGCTCGCGCTCGATCGCTGTGACCACGCAGCCGCGTTCGGCCAGCCGTACCGCGAGGCGTAGGTCGCCGGCGCCGATATCGAGGACGCGCTCGCCAGGCGCGAGCCGCGCGAGGACCCAGGCGTAGGTCGCCTCGTCGTGCGGTGCCCAGCACGCCTCCCACTCGACGGCCGACTGGGGGACAGGGGCGCGGGAAGAATCCCGCGCCCCGCGGCTCCAGCTCACAGCTCGACCCAGCCGAAGCTCCGCTCGACCGCCTTCTTCCAGCCCGCGTAGAGGCGCTCGCGCGTTTCAGCGTCCATCTGTGGGTGCCAGCGCTTGTCCTCTTTCCAGTACTGGCGGATCTGTGCCGTGTTCTCCCAGTAGCCGACGGCCAGTCCGGCAGCGTAGGCGGCGCCGAGCGAGGTCGTTTCGCTGATGACCGGCCGCACGGTCGGGACGTTCAGGATGTCGGCCTGGAACTGCATGAGCAGCTCGTTGTAGACCATGCCGCCGTCGACGCGGAGCTCAGCGAGCTGGATCCCGGAGTCGGCGACCATCGCGTCGACGACGTCCTTGGTCTGGTAGGCCGTGGCCTCCAGCGTCGCGCGCGCCAGGTGCCCCTTGTTGATGAAGCGCGTCAAGCCCACGATGACGCCCCGCGCGTCCAGGCGCCAGTAGGGGGCGAAGGCGCCGGAGAAGAAGGGGACGAAGTAGATGCCGCCGTTGTCCTCGACGGTGCGCGCGAGCGTCTCGACCTCGGCCGAGTGGCTGATGATCCCGAGGTTGTCGCGCAGCCACTGGACGAGTGCACCGGTGATGGCGATCGACCCCTCGAGCGCGTAGACGCAGGGGCTGTCGCCGAAGCGGTAGGCGACGGTGGTGATGAGGCCGCTCTTGGAGGGGACGATCTCGGTGCCCGTGTTGAGCAAGACGAAGCACCCAGTCCCGTAGGTGTTCTTGGCCATACCGGGGTCGAGTCCCGCCTGGCCGACCAGCGCGGCCTGCTGGTCGCCCAGGTCTCCACAGACCGGGACAGCGGCACCGAGCGGGCCGGACGGCGTCGTCGTCCCGTAGAGCGCCGGATCGGACGACGGCCGGATCTGCGGCAGCATGACGCGCGGGATCTGGTGGATCCGGAGGATCTCGTCGTCCCAGTCGAGGGTGCGCAGGTTCATCAGCATGGTGCGGCTGGCGTTGCTCACGTCGGTGACGTGCACGCCGCCGTCCGGGCCACCGGTCAGCCACCAGATGAGCCAGGTGTCGATGTTGCCGAAGAGCGCCTCGCCCCGCTCGGCGTCCTTGCGGACCTCCGGGACGTTCTCGAGGATCCACTGCAGCTTCGGCCCGGAGAAGTAGGTGCTGATCGGCAAGCCGGTCCGTTCCCGATACAGCTGCGCGTACCCCTGCCGCTCCAGCTGGGTGCAGATCTGGTCGGTGCGCGTGTCCTGCCAGACGATCGCGTTCATGTAGGGCTGACCGGTGCGCTTGTTCCACACTACGGTCGTCTCGCGCTGGTTCGTGATCCCCACTGCCGCGATGTCCTGCCCGGTGAGGTTGCCTTTGGCCAGCGCGTTGCGCACGACTTCCTGTGTCCGCTCCCAGATTTCCAGCGCGTCGTGCTCGACCCAGCCCGGTTGCGGATAGATCTGCCGGTGCTCGCGTTGGTCGATGGCGATCACGTTGCTCTCGCGATCGAAGATCATCGCCCGCGTGCTCGTCGTCCCTTGGTCGATCGCCATGACGTACTTGCCAGCCATACCGGTCCCTCCTTCCATCGACTCGTGCCCTCAAATGGCCCGGCTGCGGAGACGATGCACCCTTCCCGTCGCGAGCGGCGAACAGGGTGACCTGCTGCGGCGTGTTCCGTCAGGTGTCGGACGGTCCGTTCAGCGCTCGCCAGGTGTCGGCCGCCGCGCGCAGGATGAGTGCCGACGACGTCGCTCCCGGATCTTGATGCCCTGCGGAGCGTTCGCCGAGATAGCTCGCCCGTCCCTTGCGTGCGACCAGCGGGATCGTGGCGCGCATCCCCTCTTCGGCTGCTGCTGCCGCACGCTCCAGTGCCGTAGCGAAATCCGCTCCCTCGCTGAGCGCTCGCCGGTAAGCCTCCACGGCCGGGAGCAGGGCATCCACCATCGTCTTGTCTTGCGGCTGCGCTTGGCCGCGGGCCATCACCGCCTTGACAGCTGCGTCGAGCGCGTCGCCCCACTCCTCCGGCGTGAGCTCCTGCTTCCCGGCCGTCTTGGTTCCCAGCTGCAGGAAAAAGGTTCCGTAGAGGGGGCCGGCTGCGCCGCCGACTGTGGAGACGAGTGCCATGCCGACAGTCTTGAACACTGTCCCGATGTCCGGGCAGTTCGAGTTCTGCAGCCGACCGAGCGCAGTACGGAAACCACGGTCCATGTTCACGCCGTGGTCGGCGTCACCGATCGCAGCGTCCAGTTGCGTGAGATACTCCGCGTTCTCGGCCAGTACCGCAGCGCACCGTTCGATCCAGGCCCGCGCCGCTTCGACGGTGATCGGCATCGACCAGCCCCCTCGCTCTCGCTACATACCCCAGCGCAAGGCAGGAGTCTTCACCGGGAAGTCCCACAGGGCGAGCATCTCGTCGTCCGCTCGCAACAAGGTGATGGAAACGCCGGCCATCTCCAGCGAGGTGATGTAGGCCCCCACCAGGTTGCGCGCGATCTGGATGCCGCGCTCGGCGCAGATCTGCGCCACCTTGCGGTAGACGATGTACAGCTCGATGAGCGGGGTGCCGCCCATCGAATTGACCATGCAGATCACGCGGTCGCCCGCGCGTAACGGCAGGTCCTCGAGGATCGGCGTCATCAGCCGCTCGACGATCTCGTCGGCCGGCTTGAGCGGCTCGCGGTACCGTCCCGGCTCACCGTGGATGCCGATCCCGATCTCCATCTCGTCCTCGCCCAGCTCGAAGGTGGGCTTGCCGACGTGCGGTACCGTGCAGGAGGTCAGCGCCATCCCCATCGAGCGGCCGTTCTCGGCCACGCGTCGCCCCAGCTCGGCCAAGCGGGCCAAGTCGTAGCCCTGCTCGGCGGCCGCGCCGAGGATCTTCTCGGCCAGCACGGTCGTGCCGGTGCCGCGCCGTCCCTGGGAATAGAGACTGCTCTCGACCGCGACGTCGTCGGCGATGAGGACCGATTCGACCTGGTACCCCTCGGACCGCAAGAGATCGGCCGCCATGTCGAAGTTCATGACGTCGCCGGCATAGTTCTTGACGATCATCAGGATGCCGGCGCCGCCGTGCACCATCTTGGCCGCTTCGTACATCTGGTCGGGTGTCGGCGAGGTGAAGACCTGTCCCGGACAGGCAGCGTCGAGCATCCCGTAACCGACGTAGCCGCCGTGCATCGGCTCGTGGCCGCTTCCGCCGCCGGAGATCACTGCCACCTTGCCCTGGCGCGGCGCGTCGGCCCGGTAGACGAAGTTGGGGTCGAAGTGGACTTTCACCAGCTCCGGATGGGCTGCTGCCATCCCCTCCAGAGCCTCGCGTACCACCATCTGTGGGTCATTGATGAGCTTCTTCATGGAGCTGCCCTCCACTCTCGCGATCGGACCATCCGTCGTCTTTCAGCAGTCCGAACATCGCCGCGCCGGCTGTGCCGTTCCCACTCCCGTGCGCTCACGACGCGCTCAGGCGAGTAGCGCCTGGAAGAGCAGCGACCCGATGATGCCGCCGATGATCGGTCCCACGACCGGCACCCAGGCGTAGCCCCAGTCCGAGTCGCCCTTGCCGGGGATGGGGAGCACGAAGTGGGCGATGCGTGGGCCCAGGTCGCGGGCCGGGTTGATGGCGTACCCAGTGGGGCCACCGAGCGAAAGACCGATCCCCCAGACCAGGAACCCGACCAGGAGCGGCGCGAGTCCGGCGCTGAGTTCGTTGGCGATGATCGCCCGCACGCCGAAGACCAGCATCGCCGTCCCGATGATTTCCGTCACGAGGTTCAGGGGATAGTTGCGGATCGCTGGTGCCGTCGAGAAGACCGCCAGCTTGGCGGCTGGATCCTGAGTCTCGCGCCAGTGCGGTAGGTAGGCCAGAAAGACCAGGACAGCACCGAGGAAGGCACCGATGAACTGCCCGATGATGTAGAGGGGCACGTCGGCCCAG
>FWWM01007262.1_pt1 | contig 20606 bp, 12 predicted proteins | sample 2228351 | NCBI WGS metagenome assembly FWWM01 (sample SAMEA103939774, study PRJEB20133) | metagenome
CAGCTTCCCCGCAATTTCGTCAACTTGGGCACGGGCTTCCATCTTGGCAAGCACTTTTTCCGCAGTTATCTCCGCCTGCGGGAGCGAAAAAGAAAAACCGTCCGTTAGTTTTTTGAGCACCAGCTCTGCGGATACCCCCTTGATTACCAGCTCTGCGGTCACCTGCGCAATCTTCTGAATCTCTCCATCACTTAAATTCATCCAAGCCCCGCATCAATGAATAGTATAACACCAACTCAACTTTAGCGGGGCAGGATATTCAAGAGTCTTAAACCTCGTCGGTACTTTGTCTCAGTACAGGGAACGATGTTGTAAACCTCCTCTAGCTTCATCCCGACCTCAAGAAGCACATCCTCTCCAATCCCATGGTCTTCAATCTCAAAGAAAACTTCGCCAATTTCCTGCTCTTCAACCGACGGAGCAATGAACTTCACACGATCAAGGGAAACGTTCAAAGCCTTACCGGGACATCCAAGGTGAGCCTCGTTAGAAGTCTCCTCAACAACCAGCTTGTAGGAAAGTTCCTGACCTATTAGGGCTTGGCTCGCGAAGCCGAAGAACTCCCCGACCACCGCGAAATCGTTCGCCACAAGTGTTAGCTTAAGCTCCTCTCTAATTAGCATAACCGGATGCTCCCTTATGGGTGACTTGAAAGTTAGCCTAATTTGCGCTCCCTCGTAGATGTCCTCAAGCTTCAGGCGAACCCGGAAACTGCAGTTCTTCTTGTATAGGTGGAATCCATCCGTATCAAGATACATATCACGAACGTGAGTCATCCCCCGCTTAAAACTCTTCAAACCGAAAGAGCTGGCGATCTTCTGAATAACATCGTCAAAGTCCAGGTTGGCAAGCGCATATTCAATTTCGGATTCTCTCATGGGATTCCTCCAGTTCTAAGCCTTTTTTAACTCGTCAAAACGATTCTGAGCCGGAATCATTTTAGCAGTGTTACGAATCACGTTACGAATCAATTAACATCCGACTATGAACCCTTGCGTGCGGACTTCCCGCTTTGATTCGTTCAATCGGATTGGGCGGCGGAAGTTAAAAGCCAACCTTGGATGACCGCATAGAATTAAGAGCCAACACCTCCTTGATTAAGGTTGAAAGCAGGAGAATCTTGAACATTTGCGTTTGAAATCAGTCTACTATGATGGTAAACTAAAAATTGGATAGAATAAATTCGGAGTTGAAAAGATGCTAAATAAGCGAGCGATAAAGATTTACCAAGCGTTAGGGGTAATCCTAGCAGGTTCCCTGCTCATTAGTGCGTGTACGAGCTCAAGTACCAACGTCGCGACAAATCCAAGTTATGAGAGGGATTACACCACCAGCACAAGGTCAAGACAGACCTCTACCGGAGGATCTGAGGAGTTCCCTCAGGAGACTTACCGCCCACCTATCACACTGATGATGGTCGCAATGAACACAAATGAGGTCCTGCCGGGAGAGGAATATCCGATCTTTGCGGTGGTAGATAATCCGCAGAACCGCGACTTGACGCTTCGCTGGAGCGTTGAGGCTGGAGAACTAAAAGAAGCTCCTGAAGCTGAGCGAAGCGATTTACTGTCCTATCTTGAACAACTTAAGACCAATAAAGGTGTTGAGGCAAAAGGTGCATCAGGACCGTCTTCACCAGAGGCACAGAGTACTACACCGGAAGGACCAGCCACCGCGGGAGCGGAAGGTCCCGCAGGCTCCTCAGCGACCCCACCGTCCCGACCGCCCATAACCCCACCGGCTCAAACAAGCCCTGGCGGGACTAGCCCATCCTCGCCTTCAGCCAAAGCGGAAACCTCAGGGAAACCAGAGGCGGAGGAAAAACCCGAGGAACTGCAACCCTCTAACGTGGATACCCCAGGAAGTCAAACTGAAGAAACAGGCGAGGAAGCTCCGTCAGAATCAGAATCAGAAAGCGGCGGTAGTACCAATGAATCTCCTGAGGCTGGCGATACACCTAACGAGAAGGGCGAAGGTTCTGACCTTGCGTCCTACCAACTTGGGGGGTTAAGAGCAGAACTTGCAAGTTTCACCCTCCAAAAGCCCAGCTTGAGATTCGCATTCCTAGCGCCCGAAGAGGAACCAGGGAACACCGAGGAACTTTGGCCTGAACCTAAACCTAAGGAAAACGCTGGGAAGGCAGACAAGGAAGAAACCGTGGGCTCTGACTCCGCGGACGATGAGATGAATGAGGCAGCGGAGGATGTTGAGGCGTCTGCCAGTGAAACCGAGAAGGCAGTAGAGGAATCCAAGAGTGAAAGTGAGGAATTTGAGGGATTCCAGCCAAAACCAGGAACTGGCGAGCTGGTGGAAGTTGAGGACGAAACGGTTGATGAGGGTGAAGCGGAGGAAGAAACTGAAGAGGAGAAGCTCGTTCATCTGGAGACCGATGAGCCATTCGTGATTTGGGTCCCTCCAGCGGTGGGAGGTTTTACCATCCGCGTAGTTGCACTTGACGAAAAGGGCAACGAGCTCACGGAAGAACGCTCCCTGCCCGTAACGGTTTCCGAGCCCAGGCCCAGGACAAGCCTCGTATGGAATACAACTAGAAAGCTAAATGAGGACGATTACCTCGTGGTGGAACTGAGAGCGCAAGCCTTACCCGCATACAGTAAGGGGCTATTCACCCTTAGCTACGATACCACGGTGATGTCCTTCAGAGTTGCGGAGATCGGCAGCTTCTTCCCCAAGTCCGCAAACAACACGATTTACTTCGCGGAACACCCAGCGAAGCGTGGAACTGTAACGCTAGCAATCTCAACAGACGCTCTGGATATGCCGAAGGGCGACGGGGTACTCGCAAGGATAATATTCAAGGTTAAAGAGCCTGTAGACGACCCCGCAAGCCTAAAGATAACTGAGGTAACTTCCGAAGAAGCGAGGTACGTCCTTGACGCTGAGGGAAGCAATGTACTTCCAGTCCCCACTGAAAACCCGATATTCGCCACTGAGTGGAAAGAACCCCCGGCAAGACCAACGCAGACCCGCGCGACTGGCACGCCGGGAGAGCAAGTTCCTGAAGCACCAGCTCCCCCGTCCACTCAGACGCCCGGCACCCGCCCAGAGAGACCTGGCTTTTCACCAACGGTTCCTGGTGGTTCTACCTCTGGAACAGGAGGTCCAACCCAACCTGGCCTCGGTGAGACAGAGACACCTGAGGGGGGACCCCCTCCCGCTGAGCGGGATTCTGGGCAAACGCAACAGTCGGAGCGCGATTCCCTCGCGAAAGCGATTCAGACTATGGAAGAAACCAGGAAAATGATCGCCTCAGATCCAAATATGCCCGAGGAACAGAAGCAGTCTGAGCTTCAAAGGATTGACCAGGAGATTCAGGATATGAGAGATAGGCTTGCCAGTTTAGGCGGATAAAGCGAAAAAAGAAAAGTTGTTGTCCGCACAGTTTGGGTAAAGAAGAGCCACTTAAGGCAGATTACGGATTTACTTAGAAGGTGTAAAGCAGATACGACGAAAGGTGATTCCCGAGCAAGTAGTCTTGAAGCGCTTTACCCGCACTGCCAGTTTACCCCCTCTCCGATAACCTCCTTTCAATAATCTCCGCCTAGTCAGGCTCCTCAATCTTTCTCTTCCCACTCTCCACAATTATCGTTTGGGCGATTTGGGAGGGAACTTCTTCATAATGGTCAAAGTCCATCTCGTAGTGCCCAAGCCCTTGGGTGATTGACCTGAGAGTGTTAATGTACTTGTAGACTTCCGCTAGAGGAACTAGCGCATCAATGATGTTTATCTTGGGAATATCCGATGTGGAACTCCTTTGAACTCTTCCCCGTCTCCCGTTTAGGTCACCCATTACGTCTCCTACAAACTGCTCCGGGATATAGATCTTTAGTCGGTAAACTGGCTCCAAGAGGATCGGCTTAGCTTCCATAAACGCTTTCTTGAAGCCCATTGAAGCGGCAATCTTGAACGCCAGTTCACTACTGTCCACACTGTGATGGCTACCGTCATACAAAGTTACCTGAACGCCTGTTACTGGATAGCCTGCTAGTACACCGTCGTTCAATGTCTCTTGAATGCCCTTCTCCACCGCGGGAATGAACCTGTTCGGTACTACTCCTCCCACAATCTTGTCTATGAAATTGAAGTGTCCATCGGAGAACGGTTCAAGCTTCAACCAGACGTCTCCATACTGACCTCGTCCACCCGTTTGCTTCTTATACTTGCCCTGAGCTTGGGCGGTAGCGGTAATGGTTTCCTTATATGGGATACGTGGCTTCGTCCAATCTATCTTCGCCCCGTAACGATCCGCGATTTTCTCCTTTACTACCTGCAGATGAAGCTCCCCCATACCGTAAACCACCAGCTGACGCGTTTGTTCGTTCATTTCGACTATCAGAGAGGGGTCTTCTTCGTGTACCTTATTCAGTGCGGACGATACTTTCTCCAGAACGTTCTTGTCTTCTACCTCAATGGCTTCAAAAGATACGGGACGAGGGTAGGAAATACTCGGAAGGACAATGGGTTGTTCCTTAACGCACAACGTGTCAGAAATATGAGTGTTCTTAAGCTTTACCGTGGCAACAATCTCCCCTGCCCTTGCCTCTGTTAAGTCTTTGCGTTCCTTCCCGCGCATTGATACCAGCGCTGAAATCTTCTCCGTCTCCCCCGTCACAGAGTTATAAACCGTGTCCCCCGGCCGAAGCTTCCCCGAGTAAACGCGCATAAACGATAGTTCGCCGATGTGAGGCTCATTGATTATCTTGAAGACGCGAGCACAAAACGGAGCATCCACAACAAGCCTCCTCTCCGCGGACTTCTTGGTGTTAGGGTCTGTACCGGTTACCACTCCATGGGAACCAGCATTTGGCATCAGGTCAATTACCGCCTCCACCAGAGCCTCAACGCCTATGAGCTTTGCAGAGCTTCCGCAGAGAATGGGCACAATCTCACGAGTCAGCACTCCATTCTTTAACGCCCGCATTAGCTCTTCACCGGTTATCGCTTCCTCCGCGACGTACTTATCAACGAGCCTCTCGTCCTGCTCTACGATGGCTTCAATCAAGTTAAACCGCATCTCTTCAAAGGAAGCCTTGACTTCATCGGGGATACCTAACTTAGCCAGTTTACCGTCCTTTCTGGTGAAGTATGTGCCTCTCACGAGTTCAATAACCCCAAGGAGCTGGCCATCTACCCTGTATGGCATTGCGAACGGTACACACTTCTTCCCTAAGTTTTCTCTTACTTCTGATACGAGCTTCTTAAAGTCCGTGTCCTCACGGTCGATCTGATTAACGTAAATGAAAGTAGCCAACTTCTTTGACTGAGCCTGCTCAAAAGAACGGAAGGTTTGAGATTCAACGCCCGCGGAGGCGTTCACGAATATTACGACCCCTTCTACTACCGATAGGGCACTCACAGCCTCTCCGATAAAATCCAAGTACCCGGGGACATCCAGGAGGTTTAAGTGATGGTTGAGGTAGCTAAGCGGAAGAACTGTAGTGTAAATGCTATGCCTTCTACGGATTTCTTCAGGCGTATAATCGGATACGGTATTTCCATCTTCAACGCTGCCCATCCTCGTAGTTAAGCCCAACAGGTGAATGAGCGCTTCCGCGAAGGTAGTTTTACCGCTACCGCCGTGTCCAAGCATTGCTACGTTGAAGATTTTGCTCACATCCGTAGTCATTGAATCCTCCTGGGTCTCCTTGGAAGTAAATAGGGGATTTCAACCCTTCAATTCCAATGAACAAGTATTATATCAGGGAGAATCACTCTCCTTCAACACTTAAGTGGGGACGGGACTTCTCTTCCCCCAAGAATATGGGTGTTTAAGTCCATCTACAGATTCTAGTCGCGGGAAACTGGCGAAAAGATTTCTGCCAACGTTCTTCTAAGGAAGGCTCTCCTTTACCCTAATCTCACCGGCTGAAACTGCCTCTATGTAGTAATTCACCGTGTCGTCAAACCCCGTTGGAAGAGATTTGAATCTTCGGTAGTCATTGAAACCCGAATGGCCCATCAAGCCGTCGCTGAGACGAACTTCGTAGTATCTAGGACCAGTGTAGTGAGTTACGCCATTTGACCGCGCGGTCAATGGTGAACCATCTTCCTTGCTCGGAACTGGTCTATTCACCGGCAGTAATTCAAGGAGTTTGAGCCTCTTCGCATTATCTACAACAAACATAGGAAGCTTTGAAAACGAAAGCACCATAGTTGTGAGGAACATCGGCGGAGTCTTTCTCCCCTTTGGAACAAAGCTATTGATAACTACCGTCCCTCTCTCAGCAAGGGCTGACATAAATGGATCCCCCAAGGGGCCCAGGAAGCTTGCGACCGCTCCGATCCCAAGCCTTGGATCTAACCCTTTATTGGCATTGGTGAAGAGTTCAACGAGCCTTTCTTCACCCTCTCCGTTGATAAGCTCGTGCCTTTTCACCCTTAAGTCCTTTAGGATCGCCCCAGACCGCTCCAACTTGAGCCCCTGCGCAAAGCCGGCGACAAACAAGTCTGAGTAAAGGTCGTCCTCATAAGCAAACACCGCTGAATGACCAGTAAGTGTAAGCTGGGCGCACATCACCCCGGCAAGGAATCCCAGCTCCTCAACGTGGAAGCGGAGTTCAATCAGGTTGGGTGACGCTTGAGTGGACGGCTTGGCTAACGCCAAGACTACTGTCGCTCCAATACCCGAGTCCCACGCCGCCTCCCGAAGAAATTGAGCGTAAACGTCTCCAAAAGAGAAAATGAGGGCGGGATGGACCACAATTGACTTGAGAATCTCGTCTCTCCATCTCGTGAAGAGTATCTGGGAAAGGTCAAGCTCGGTAAACTTCCAGTTCGCCCTCGCAAATGCTTCCTTGGATCCTGACCGGAACGCTTCCGTAAGATACTCCCATTCTGGATGAGTCTTGCTTTTTGGCGGTGGAATGAAGAGTACCTGCGCTACAGGAGCTAAAGGCTCTTCTCCTGGAGACTCGGCGAAACTCTCCTTATCCCCTACCACATTCTGCCCCTTTTGCGGTTGTCTGCACGAGGAGAATACTGAGAAGAGAAGTGCTATCAAGAGAACTTCAATGAATACTCTACTAAACAACTTCATCAGCTTAATATTATAGTTTAAAGAAGCGGAGCATACTCCACCACGGAAGCTGGCTTGCCCGAGCGCCCAAATGATATTCTGTCTCATATCCTGCGCCACCCAGTCTGCTGATTTCTACTTAATCGCGTATAATAATACCGTAGCTCAAGCACGCCGAGAAACGCTTGGGCTTAAAGCTAAGGAAACGGAATACTGGAAAGAGAAATGAATACTTCACGAGCAATTGTTGAATCCCTTGAGACCCTCACACAATTTCTCACCGAACCTCAGGTAACCCTTCTTGGGATTACTAAGCCGGTTGATAACGAGGTGGCGAGCGTTGAGGAGCATATAGAGAGGAGCGCGCGCGAGTGCTACCAAAGCCACGCAAAAATGGACCCTGCGGAAAACGCAAGATTTCTTCGTGGGATAATCCTGCGCGGGCACGAGAGCGTCCTTGAGCATGCATCAGCAACCTTCAGAGTACTAGGAGGGAGTCGCGCATATACCCACGAGCAGGTTCGCCACAGACTTCTTTCCTTCTCCCAGCAGAGCCAGCGCTACGTGAATGAAAGGGAGTTCCGTGCGATCCTACCGCCGAAGATCGCCGAAAGAGCAGAAGCTACAGAAGTTTACAAGCAGGCAATTGAACGGGTTCGTGAGGCTTACGCCAAGCTAAAAGACCTGAAACTCAAGAACGAGGATGCGCGCTTCGTCCTACCCAACGCGGTTGAAAGCGGTATAGTGATATCGGGGAACTTTCGAGAGTGGCGGCACGTCTTCAAGCTGAGGTGCAGTAAGTCAGCGCAGTGGGAAATTCGCAGAATCTGCGGAATGATGCTAAAGGAGATCAAGAAGCACGCCCCAATCGTTTTTAGCGACCTGGTGCTGGAGGAAAATGATTGGACTGCAACCCACATTTCCGAAACGATTGACTGCGAAAGCGCGCAGAAAAAGGTTCGGGAAACCCTTGCGGAGTTGGCTGACAAGGGGGAAAAGCCGAATCGCATCCTGAAACTGCTTGGCGATGACGACGTCTTTAGGGCGATTTTCCACGTGAAACTATGCCTTTGCCCGGGTTGCAAGTCCGCCTTCTCCTCCTGCGGAGATTTGAAGTAGGCAATTAGCCCAATCGCCCAAAGTTTCCGGTTTTGAGATTGATTCGGTAAGCCAATGCGCAATCGCACTCTTCACTTTATAATTCTTCGTATCAAACGAATGTTAGTCAACACTCTAATCTGGCTCGCGGTTCTTTACGTTTTATTGCTTGTAGGAGCCAGACTCCTTGAGAATAGCTTCATTTATTATCCGTCTAGGTACCCCGTCGGTCGGTGGGACCCCGAGAAGTTCGGCTTGCGAGTCAGAGACGTTTATCTAACGACTAGGGATAGCGTCAAGATACATGGCTGGTTCGCGGAGGCAAATGGTGAGGGGTCGCAGGATGAAGCGGAAAGGAAAAAAGTCATCCTCCTCTTCCACGGCAATGGAGGGAACATTACGGACAGAATTGAGAAGATCGCTTTTCTTAAAAGGTCAGGCGCAAGCGTCTTTTGCATTGATTACCGCGGTTATGGTAGGAGTGATGGCAAACCAAACGAAAAAGGCATCTATGAAGATGGGCAGACCGCATACAGGTTCCTAGTGGAAAAAGGAGGGTTTGAGCCAACCGATATCGTCGTTATGGGAGAATCTCTGGGCGGGGCGGTTGCCTGCGAGGTAGCGACCAAATACCCAGTCGGCGGTCTCATCCTGGAATCCACGATGGCGAACGCGCGTAGCCTCGCCCTACGCACCCTCCCTATACTTCCACCGAGCCTTTACCTCAGAACAAGATTTGATAATATAGGGAAGATCCAGCAGGTAAAAGCACCGGTTCTAATTATTTGTGGGACTGTAGACACGACCATTCCACCGAGTCACAGCACACGCCTATTCAATACAGCCAATGCTCCAAAACAGCTTGTCCAAATAGATGGTGCAAGTCACAACGACGTCTTCACTGTCGGCGGGGCAGAGTACGAGAATGCTTTGCGCCAGTTCCTTGAGCAGACACTACACCCCTCCTAGCATCCTGCGAGATTCTCTTTGAGCGCCTTAATAGCTTCTGGAAGTTTTGACACGTCCTTGGCGCCAGCTTCGGCAAACAGGTCTTTCCCACCACCGCCACCACCGCAGACTTTGGCGACTTCATGGATCAGCGCGGACGCCTTGAGGTTGCGGGAAGGAAGTTCTTCGGATACCTTTAGACTAAAAGCAAGTTTGTCCACGCCCCTTGAAGCGAGAAGAATGCAGTAAGGCCTTTTGCCAGACTTAGTTAGCTCCCGCTCAGCGCGGTCAATGACGGTCTTCAAATCGTCCCTTGTCGCCTCGGAAACTTCGCCTATGACAAGGTGAATATCGTTGATTTGCTCAGGCGAGGCAACCCTCTCCGCGATTTCGTTAAACAGGGCGCCGCGCTTGAGGTTCATAAGCTCCCCGTGCATTGTGTCAAGGCGTTGACGCAGATTGTCAATTGTCGGGATTAGCTCGTCCAAACGGATGTTGAAACCTCTGAGAAGATCTTGCGTCGTCCAGCGGAAATCCTGATGAAAACGAATGGCAACACCGCCGGTTGCAGCTTCAATGCGCCGAATGCCGCTTTGAACGCTTTCCTCGCGGATAAGGACGAAACTCCCTGCTTGGGAGGTGCGGGAGAGATGCGTTCCTCCGCAGAGTTCCCGGGAAACCTGCTTACCATCCTCACCGATATTTATGACACGGACAATTTCGCCGTACTTCTCCTCAAATACCGCAGTAACGCCCTGACGCTTCGCCTCAATCAACGGCATTTCTTGGCTCCAAACGGGATGATCCCCGAGGATGATGCGGTTGACAATTTCTTCAACCCTACGCATTTCCTCATCCGTCATCGCCTGAAAGTGCGAGAAATCAAATCGGACCCGGTCGGGGTAAAGCTGGCTTCCCGCCTGAGAGATGTGGTCGCCAAGAACTTCCCTGAGGGCTTTCAGGGAGGCGTGTGCCATCGTATGGGCACGCATAATGGCGCGCCTGCGGGTTTCGTCAACCTGAAGGATGACAGTATCGCCCTCTTTCAGCATTTCAGGCGAGCCCTCGTCAAAAAAGCCAAGATGCTCACCACGATTCTTGCTGTCAAGGACGATGAATGTCACAGCCTCTCTTGTGATTACTCCAGTGTCACCGGGTTGACCGCCCGCGTCCGCGTAGAAAGGCGTTCTGTTAGTGTAGAGGAGGTAGAGGGGTTTCCCCGTAGGGACTTCAGGGATTGTGTCCTTCTCCCTTCTCTCCGCGTCAATTCTGCCGGCGAACCGCGAGATGCCAACGAAAGACGCCTCCGCACAGAGGGTGTCATATCCAAGGAATGTGACCCCGCCTTCCACGGATGAATTAGCATTGTTTTCTGTCACCGCAACCACCGTTCCAAAGTTAGTAGCGAATTCCGCGGCGGCACGAGCACGCTGACGCTGTTTCTCCATTTCTGCTTCAAATTCAGCCTCGTTCACGTCAAAACCCGAAAGCTTGGCAAACTCTTTAGCAACCTCAAATGGGAAGCCGTAAGTGTCATGAAGGGTGAATAGGAACTTACCGGAAATCACCTTTTCCGCTGGCTGTTCCACAACCGACTCACGTGTGAGCTTCCGGTTGAGCTCTTCGAAGCCCCGCTCAAGTACGCCGAGGAAATTCTCTTCCTCCTTCGCAAGCCAGGTGAGGACGCCATTCTTGTTAGTGACAAGCTCCGGGTAGTGTTCACCCATTCTGGAAATGACTAGTTCAGCAGGTTCGGTGAGATAAGGCTTGCGCACGCCGAGAAGATAAGTCGTTTTGATGATTCTGCGGATAAGCCTGCGAAGAACATAGCCCCTGTCAAGGTTTGATGGAGTAACGCCATCAGCTAGAAGAAAGACTACCGCGCGGGTGTGGTCGGAAAGAAGGTAGAAGGGATTGTAGCCTAGAATCTTAGGCGAAACATAGAATAGGGATTCGCCAGTTCCACCCGCCCAGACTGATGTATCAGTGCCCGGTTCTTTCCGAACTCCTGTTAGTTTCTCTTCTATATGAGCTTGCCCTTTCTTAACCAAGTCCCCGTAATACTTAATCAGATAATCAAAGAGGTCAGTTTCAAAGGCGCTCTTTTTGCCCTGAAGGACGACGCAGGCGCGCTCAAGCCCCATCCCCGTGTCAATGTTCTTCTTGGGTAGAGGCGTAAGTTTACCCTGCTCATCACGATTGAACTCCATAAAGACGAGGTTCCAGATCTCAAGGAGCCTTCCCGATTCCTCAAGCTCATCAAAATGCTTAGCATCCTTCAGGATTAAGTTCGGGTCCCGTTCAAGGTCAAAGAAGATCTCAGTATCATAACCGCAGGGACCAATATCTCCAGCAGTCCAAAGATTGTGCTCATCTCCGCGAGGAATTATCCGCCCAGGCTTGACGCCAACTTCTTTCTCCCATGCGAGCGGGGCAACATCATCGTTCTTGTGGACGCTGATATGTAGAAACGCGGGGTCAAGGGCAAGCCACGCCTTCGGCGTGGTGAGAAACTCCCAAGCGTAGATAATCGCGCCCTCTTTGAAGTAATCGCCGAGGGAGAAATTGCCCAGCATTTCAAAGAAAGTGTTGTGCCGATTCGTGAAGCCCACTTTTTCAATATCAACGGTGCGGATGCACTTCTGGCAGGATGCCAGGCGTGGTGCGGGCGGAGCATCTTTTCCCTCAAAGTAGCGCTTCAGGGGCGCCATACCTGCGTTGATGAGGAGGATTGACGGGTCAGCGAGCGGAACGAGGGACGCGGAGGGAAGGATGCGGTGGTCCTTCTCCGCAAAGAAGTCCAAGAACTTCTGCCTGATTTCGTGAGATAGCATAGGCGATGCTCCGAACAATCATAATACCACGCAAGAAAGAGTGCGGAGGGTGGAGTTATGAGTTGAATGGGCAAGTTGCAAAGTGCAAGGTGCAAAGTGCAAAGGTTAACCACGCCAAAGGAGGGTAAAAGTTCAAAGTGCAAAGCTTGCCCACCGTAGGCGCGGTGGAAAGTTTCAAGTCCCAAGTTCAGAGTTGAAGAGGAGCTATGGCTCTGCTAGAATGAATGAAGACATATCCGGGCACTATTAAAGCCGAAGTGGAGGAATGGCAGACGCGCTAGGTTCAGGACCTAGTGAGGGTTAACCGTTACACCAAGTCGCTTTAGCCTATCGCAAAGTGCATCAATTGAAGCAGTTGGATTCCGATAATACTCGCTTCCTCGTATTCTATGGATAGTCCAGCCCCACCTCTCCAACGTAGATTGGCGAATGATATCTCTTTCTATTTCCTCGGGTTCGTCATGGAACTGGTCGCCGTCGCACTCTACACCGACCTTCAATCCTTCCTGGCCATAAACCACAAGGTCGATTCGATAGCCCCCCACTCGTTCTTGGGGAATAACCGTATAGCCTTTTCTAATTAGGTCTCTCAATACATCCTTTTCAAACGGGGATTCGCACTTGGCTTCCAGTGCCTCGGTCTTACCTAAGTCCCCCTTGTACGTAAGGTAGTGCCGAATCAACCTTCCACGGAAGTCTTCGTTATGGAAGAAGTCAGGATGGACTGAGTAGAATATCCAACATTGGTCCTTGGCTCTGCTCGCGGCAACGTTTATTTCTCTCATATGTTCTACTTTGTTAAACGCAACAAGCCTTTCGCGCGAGCCTTCTGCAATATCCAGCGAGTCTACTACCGATAAGAAGATTACGTCCCGTTCGTCGCCTTGAAAGTGGTATGCGTGCCCGCAAACCAATCGCCTTCTGCGAATTTCCTCCAAAGGTAAATTGGAATAAAGCTGATTCATAATATATTGGGCTTGCTCTTCGCCGAGGAGAGATATGACTCCCATTGTCTTACCTTCATATCTACCATCTCTACAGCATTCCAACACCTTTTCCACTAGTTTGTCCCCCTCAGGCTTATTGAGCTTCTTAGGGTACTCGCGATATCCTTCTTTCACGTACACTGCCTTTAATGGTTCTAGCGAATCCGGACGCAAGCTTCTTACCGGCCTTATCTCGGCGTTGTAAGCAAGGTGATTAGAGAATTCAATAATCGGAGGGACGGACCTAAAGTGCTCCTTCAACATTATTACCCCTGGAAACTCCCGCACCGCGAAATCGTAAAGGCTCTGCCTAGGATGAAACTGCTCTTTACGAGGAAAGTCCTTCAGATAGGAATGGAGAAGTTCGTCAATCTCGTGCTCATTAATTCCGATACCATAAGGCGCTATTTGCTTGTCATCACCAACTATGATGACCTGCTTACCCAGCAGCAAGGCCGCTAACCCAGTCATATCACATTGACTACTTTCGTCCACAATAACCAGATCAAACGGGGTCACGTCTGGACCAAAGTTCTCTACTACTAGTGGTAACGGCATTACCCACACTGGAACAGCGTTCTTACTCTGTTGCATTTCGTCGCGTGCGTATCTCAGATATTTCTGGGCATGCTTGCCCTTCCCTTTACCAACTCTTCGCATGTGTTGCGCCCAGGATTTTAAACTTTTTCTTTCATCTTCACTAATTGACTTTGCCAGGTTCATCCACGTCAGCTTTGTTATAAGATTTAGCTTTACCTTTCTTTCCTCGTCATAGAGTGCCTGCAAGTCGTGCTGCAACTTGGTCAGGTTAACAGACCAAAGGTTCGTCAACCATGTCTGGGCTCGTCGCCATTCCCAAGCTTCGTGGATATTCTCTAGCTTACGCTTCAAATCCTCGGTCGGCTCTTCCAAAATCAAGTTGCATAATCGAGGCGCAACTCTTCGGAGCTTATTCGCCATCGCCTTCATAAGTTCATATCGGTCTTCCTTTTTCTGCAAGTCAAGCAACTGACTCCGGATACTTTCCCATCGGGCTAAGTCTCGCGATTTCAACGTTTGTAGTAGGCTGTCTGCAATTGGTGAGCCCTTCTTGCAATTTGAACACTGCTGCAAATAGTTGCCCAAGTTCTCTACCTTGGTTGTCAGACCCTTCAACTTGATTATCTTATGAATACTTTCGAGCTTTGCTTTCAGAGCGCACACGTTATGATAACTGGGCACCTTGGGTTTGTGCCAGTTACTAGATGGAGGTACTAACTTTTGAAGCTGATTAAAAAGTGGAACCCAATGCTTCGTAAGTATCGTGATTTCCTCTTCAATTTCATCACAATACTTGAGTACCTGAACCTTAAGGTCTCTTTGGCTGTCCAGCGGTGGCATATGTCTAATGGCTTGAGTTTTGTTAGCCCAGTAAGTATGAATTTCGTCCTTTAATTGAAGGTAGTTCAAGTAGGCCTGGACTACCTTCCAATCTTTGCGCTCCACGGGTTTAGCGCCGTTAACGCGGAAGCTGTTACTCAGGTGGCGATACGAACTTGAAATCCGAGTAAAGAATCCGGGCTCGTTGTTTCCTCCGAGCTTGTTCAGTAGTTTCGCGACCTTGAGCTCAAGCTCCCTTCGCGTTGTATGGACTGAAGTGGTCAGCTCCATCTTTACGCCTTCTATCTTTCTTAGTTCGTTGCTCAGACTTTCACACATATTCCTTAACTTAGTTACGAAATCCCTGAATTCCGAAAAGTATGTATCGTGTTCTTTCAACAGATTTCTTACACTAATCCTCCACGGCGGCGTCTTATTTGGATTGATGATTTCCTCAAGTGCGGAAACCTTTTTAATACATTCGGTGAGTTCGTCCTCCGTCGCATCCATCAATCCTATTTCATCCATAAGTCCTTGGGGAACCTCACTTTCTATTTTCATTATTTCAGAATATAGTTTCTCTAATTGCCTCGCCTCCGGAAGTTTATCAGGGTCTGGGCGAACCTGTTCTAGAAGTTGTCTAACATTGGGGTGGAGTGCTTTAGACAGCTCATAAAAGTTCAGGAAATCAGTGGGATTAAAGGGAATATCAACATCAGACTCAATCTCGTCTGGTATATAGCCCAGTAGGGCCTCATTTTTGCGAAGCCACTCGGCTAATTCTTGGGCTGAAAGCACCGTCTCGCCCAACCTGTATTTTTTTGTTTCAGCTCTTCTTGCCTCGATAAGAGCCTTCCTGGTCTCCGCAATCTTCCCTCTTATGTCCTCAAGTCTCTTCTTCAGCTTTTCGCACTCAGCTTCCTCTAAATTTATCTGTAAATCTACAATCCTGTTCTCCATAGCACTTACAGAAGCCTCAAGTTCTCGTAAGACGGACACGTCTCTGCCGGCAAGAATTATGCAAAGGGAACGAATATCTTCTGGCAGCATCTCTCTTATCACACTTAGTGGTCTACCGATCCATGCGGTAACCAAAATTCTTCTTCCATGGGCTAGGTAATGACAGATTAAGTTGCAGATAGTATGGCTCTTCCCTGTTCCAGGAGGACCTTGCAAAGTAACCCCCGGCTCTTTAGCAAGTTTAGAAACAACCTTTCTCTGTTCTTCATTTGACGGTAATGGGAACATTAGACCTCCCTGATCCGAATGGCCCGAAACACTTTCTCCTGACTTACAATCCGGGTACCCTGGAGTTTGCTCCTCGAGGACGCGTGCCACAAGAGGCGGTACAGAGGAAGATTCCTCGATTATGGCTTGCGCATCCTTAAAGAATCTAGCGAAACCGGTTCTGCGTCTTCTTAGGAGGATTACCGGCCCATTGAAGATAGTAGGGATTTGATTCGCGCTTGGAGGAGTCAATCGGTCCATCTCAATCCGAGGAGGAACGCCAACTATTTTCCAAAATTCCTTATAGATAGTTTCGAGTTCTTCGCTCTGCCAGGGATTTATCTGTGAATTGTCCTTTGAGATGGCGTTGCTAAGTCTCATCAGTTTGTCTGCATTGCGAGCAAGCTGTGGTACACCGTAAAGAAAATCTAACTCAAACTGGGTCGGACTTTCCTCAGGCAGGATTCTTAATCCTCCATCATCTTCGTTGTAGACTAACTTTGTTCTGCTCATTAGCAGCGGATGAAAGATTAAATTGCCATCTAAAGCCCAGGCGACTATTCCATTGCCCCACACTAATTGGTACGACTCACCTTCTCGCTCCAATCTTTGCTCAAGGCTAAAAAACTCGTTGTATAAGCTATGAATTCTCTTGTAAAGCTTGGTTTTCTCAGACCAGTTATCCCACTTTTTTCGCCATATCACGTAGTCATTTCTTTGGACCCTAGCGAAATCCTCCTCATCCGGTAGCTCGGGTACGTGGGCAAAGGGGTTTTTGAGGTCAAACTGGCACTTAGCAAGAAACTTCCGTGACCAGTTGGGAGGTTCAGGAAATTCAGGGAATTCGGGGAGATGCACGGTGAGCCACGGGTCGTCCTCCTCACCGAAATAACAGTAATTTTCATCCAAAGGAATTTCACATGCGAACTTCACGTACTCATATTCCCTTAGGTCACGGACGGTCCTCTCTTTCTTCTTCTGAAACTGTTCCAGAAACTCAAATAACGATTTTGCTAGCCCCACGGTTCGTTCTGAGGCTTTTCCTTTCCAGCCATAGAATCTCCGTATTACACCTTCCACGCCTTCCACCGTAATACTCCTCGTGATTGAATGCCGAAGGGGGGAGTCGAACCCCCACGAGGTTAACCCTCACTAGGTCCTGAACCTAGCGCGTCTGCCATTCCGCCACTTCGGCGTAAGACCTATTGTATCAGGGGGGAACGGGCGCTTCAACTATAATGACTTGGTTTAGATCCAGGTGCCGACTATTCTCAAAATCGGCAGATTTCGTTTCTTTTTCTTCGGCGACGAATCGCCGGCAGGAATATCGGCGCCACCTAAAGATCGTAAACCCATGCGGTTAGCCATTATAATCATCATTGAAGGAAGATAAACAATGACGAAAATCAATAACGTGAATTTGGATAGTGTGCAGGCGTTTGCGGACGCGATAAAAGCTGACCCTTCAAAAGCTCGCAAGACACAGGTGATTGAAGGGGAGTGGCTGTTTGAGGAAGGCGCGCAGTTCCGCTCAAACATCGCGTTTGAAGGCGGAGAAACTACCGTTCTCGCGGATAACCCCACCTTTATGGGCGGCGGTGGGAGCCTGCCGGGACCTCTGCATTACTGCTTTTATGGGCTTGCAAGTTGTTACACGGGCGTCTTTGCCACGATGGCGTCAATGCTGGGAATTGAGCTGAAGAAGCTTAGCGTGCGCGTGGAGGCGGACGTGAACTTTGAGAAAGTGATCGGGATTTCCGATGCCCCGATAATGGAGGAAATCCGCGTGAAGCTTTCAGTCGTTACCGACGCGCCCCAGGAAAAGATCAAGGAGGCGGAAAGGCTCGCCCAGGAAAGATGCCCCGCAGTTTATACGCTAGGGAACATCATCCCCCTCAAACCCAGCCTGGAGATTCACCAGGATTAAATCAATTAACGCACTTTAGGATTATGCTAGTTACCGCTATACCCCTGAAGACTGCGCGGGCGCGTCCAGATGCCAACCGTAAGGAGCTGAGTACTAGACTTCTTCAAGTTCCAAGAGAAACAACACTTATTGTTCTTCCTGAGCTCACCCTCACGGGTTATGTTGATAACGAAGAAGAAGTTCATCGTCTCGCTGAAACGAATGATGGTGAAACAGTTAAATTCTTCAAAGAGATTGCGATGCAGTTTGGACTCTGGATAGCCTTCAGTTTTATTGAGCAAGAAAACCGCTCCTATTACATCGCCGGGATTCTGATGGATGAAGACGGAATTATTCGTCTCCACCATAGGAAAATCTCCGAGAAACCTCCATATACCGCAGGCACAGACGTAGCAGTGGCAATCACGCCGTTTGGAAGGACCGCGCTTCTTCTTTGCGGAGATATTTTTCTTGATGACATTGGCGCGAAACTTGGGGCTGATTTGGACCTTCTAATCGTTCCGATGGCGAGGTGCTTTGACGGGAAAAGCCCTGACATTGAACGCTGGGAAAGAGAGGAGCGGAGAGCTTACGTTGAAGCGGTTAGACCACTCGCAGAGAATACCATTATCTGCAACGCCTTTGGGGATGGGGAAGGGAACTTGGACTTCGGAAGCTCACTTTGGGTAAACAGAGAGAAGGGACTGATGGCGGAATCCGCCCACGGGTCAGACAACTTATTGGTCGGTAGTATATTGAGGGGACAACGAAAGCCCACGTATTGACTAAAAGCTTTCCACAGAGAATCCGCCGTGGGTACAGCACGAGGGGGAGAACAGCCGAATGAGCTCCGCGCAATTTGACATAGGCTTTTTTTTGGGGGTAGCCTTGGTTTTATCTCAACCCTGGAATAAGGAGAAGGATAATGAAAAAAATGACTTTCTTCGGATTTGGCTACAAGTGGGCTTTGACTATGCTTGCTTTGGTTACCGCTTTTAGCCTTACCTCCGACAAAGGGTTAGCTACTGGCGGGGTATGGGATTACACCGGCAGGGCAGGTTTCCCTGTTATCGATCCACCGAATGAGGATACGGTGCAAGTGGTATTCCCTCAGGTGTTGCCCGACGAAAATTACACTATCGTAATTGGCGGTACTAAGATGAACGATATTGTTGGAACTAACGGAACCTTCGACGTCTTTCTAGATGGAAACGTGCTTATGCCCACACAGACGAATCAAGGATTCACGCTTGCCGCGGAGTGGACCGTCTATGACGCATTCACCAGCGCGTGGTTCGGCTCGTGGACCAAACGCGTCGCTATGCTAACAGCGATGGGCGTTCCCGCTCTCCCCGGGGAACCACACGTGGACTGGCGGATAATCAGGTCTTAGTAGGATTCTCGCTATTCATTTAGCGTTACTTTCAATTCGCCTGGGGTCTACGAATCTGTGTTATTATGCTAATGGGGAAAGACCAGACAGAGGACGATTGAGCGCGGTCGCGCGCAGCTGTGACAAGAGTTAATTAAGGAGTAAGATATGAAGCACTTGAGAAAACTTCATGGTTTATTCTTCGCAGTCATCATCCTATTACTCGTCTTTGCCTCCTGCGGAGGAGGACGGGAACCGATGTCACCGAGTACACGGGACTTTAGTCCCGCTGGGGATATCGGGACGATCCCCGGCGAGGAAACTCTAACGGAGAATGTAGTGGCGGGTGCCCCACCCGCCCAGAAGGAAGGGCAGGCTAGTGACCTGCTCCTACAGGACGTGCTCAAGGAGCTTGAGGAGATGCGGGCGCCTGGGAACGTCAACCTGGATATCTTCGCGCAGATAAAATCCGCGCTGGCGGAGGCGTTGGCGGTAAACGAGTACAGGGGGCTGACTAGCCCCCTTCCAGACGCGGACTGGTCAGTCCGCGCTACTCCAGTGAAGAAGTTCGTCTCCAAACCTCCAACGGGGGAGAAGAACGCGGTCACTGACCTTGCAATAGTTGACAACGAAGATGGCACATACACGCTCACTTGGACTTACAGGAACGTCGGCGATTACAATCAGGACGGGGTTGTCAATGTCTCCGACATTACTCCTCTTGCGCAGGAGTTCCTTAAGCCTGTGACTCCTGACAACGAGTGGATAGATGGAAATGCTGACGGGCTGATAAACATCGGGGACATCACGCCTCTTGCGGAGAACTTCTTCAGTCAGGTATCGGGGTACAGAATAGAAGGCGCGGAGACGATTGACGGAGAGTTTGCCGAGATTCTTGAAGTTGAATTTGTGTCTGCGCTTTTAGACGGAGTTCTCACGTTCTCCACCTTGTTAGAATGGGATTTCAGCGCGGTCAACTATTTCCGCGTGGTTCCGTTTGACGCGGAGAGTCAATTTGGCGAACCGTCAAACGTGATTGAGAAGCCCGGTGAACTTCCACCTCCTCCTGAAAATGAGCCACCGGTCGCGCGCTTTTCCGCGCGCCCGGTTTGGGGATTCGCGCCGCTACCGGTGGAGTTTGACCCCGGGGCGTCTTATGACCCTGACGGCGAAATAACTCTCTACGAGTGGGACTTTGACGGCGACGGCATTATCGACGAAAGTTCTGATACGCCTGCCCCCTCAATCTACACTTATGAGACCACCGGGTTCTACGTCCCTGCTCTGAAAGTTACTGATGACCAAGCAGGAACTTCACAAACTACTGGCGGAGTGACAGTCATCAATTCTATCTACTACCTATTGTCGGGAAGGGTCGTTCAGGATAACGGGTACGGGCTTGAAGGTGTGACAGTAACACTCACACCTGGGGACATCACTGTGAAGACCGACAGAGAAGGAAATTTTACGTTTACCGATATACCAAGCGGAGTTTACACCCTAACCCCAAATCGCGACGACTGGTCAATTGAGCCTGGCGAGAGAACAGTTTACGTATTTGACGAGAACGTCACCGTTGATGGTTTTTCAGCTGTCTGGACTGGCACGGGTGGAAGAGGCGACTGGTATATGTTTGGGAGAGATAGAAGGCACACAGCGCGAAGCCCTTTTGTTGGTCCGCGCACACTAACCATATTTTCAGCGATTCGCGACGTATCCACCAACCCAGTATTTGGAGACGATGGAGCATTCTACGTAGGCACCTTAGGCATATTTCCAGAGGATGTGGATACACCAAAGGGCTTTTCTGTGCTTTATTCTGAATCCTCTATAAAGTAAACAT
>FWWM01008036.1_pt1 | contig 20605 bp, 19 predicted proteins | sample 2228351 | NCBI WGS metagenome assembly FWWM01 (sample SAMEA103939774, study PRJEB20133) | metagenome
TTTCCTTTCTCGAAAAACCGAGAAGCGCAGCATTGAGGTATATATTTTCCCTTCCTGTCAGTTCATGATCAAAACCTGCGCCAAGTTCTATCAAAGGTGCTATTTTGCCTTGAACAAAAAAATTTCCTTCAGCAGGCTTTATAACCCCAGAAACCACTTTTAATAGCGTGCTTTTTCCTGCGCCGTTATGGCCGATTATACCCAGTGAGTCGCCTTTGTTTATCCTTATCGAAATATCCTTTAATGCCCAAAGTATTTGAGCCTTAATGCGTTTTCCTTTAAGATAATTTATGATATGAGCTTGAAAAGATCTTTTTCGCTCGGTTATTAGCCTATATTTTACTGATATATTCTGGAGTTCGACCATAGATATAATGACTAAAGATAAAATATAATTTTGTCTTTATATTTGTGATAAATTGACCATCCAATTGCAAAAGAAATCAATGCAAAAGCAACCCCTATCAACAAATGATCGGCCAATGAAATCGAAACATCATAAATACATGCTCTGAAAAGACTTATATAGTGATACATGGGATTTAATGACATAAATATCCTGAATTTTTCAGGAATTATCGAAATCGGGTAGAATATTGCGGAGAAATACATCCATCCCATCAATAGGACGTCATAAATATATACTACATCGTGAAAAAAAACCGTAAGTGTTGAAATTGTCAGGGAAATACCAATGGAAAATATGAATATTAGAGCAATCACAATCGGAAGAAACACAATCTTATTATTTGGTTGAGCACCTGAAGAGACTATAATCAAAAAAAGAGGAATCAACGAGAAAACAAAATGGGCAAGAGATGATGCCACGATGGAAATAGGAAATATTGACTTTGGCAAATAAATCTTGTTGATTAGATTTCTATTATTAATAAATGCGGTAGAAGAAACTTTCGTACCCTGTGAAAAAAGTTGCCACATAATAATTCCTGACATAACATATGCAGTATAATTTTCAATTGACCTCCTAAAAATACTCGCAAAGATAATATAAAAAATTAACATCATTAATAGTGGGTCTAATATTACCCACAGGAAACCGAGAGTTGATCGCTTATATCTTTTCTTGATATCCCTTGAAACGAGATTTCTCAAAAGTTCCTTATATCTTATAATCTCGAATATTTCTGCTAAACAGTGGAACATACCTTACGTTTATCACATCCAGAAATCAGGAGTTAGGCTAAATAATGCATTTTTGGGTTAATAAATCAATATTATAACCTAAAAGTATTCAAAAATTAGAAAGCCTTCCGTTTCTCAGATTACAGAATTAATATACTATTTTTAGTGAACAGAATTATAATTATTGAAATTTTTCTGGCAAATCTAGAAAATTCAGTAAGTCAATAATTAAAATACGGCCTAAAACTTGTAGATTTAAAAAATGAGCAAAATACAAAATTTCAAGACAAAAATTGATTGCCCTACTATATTATTGCTACTTTTACTCCTGTCTGCCCTTTTACTCAGAGTCTATAATCTATCAGGCGAAAGTCTCTGGCTCGATGAAGGAACTTCTATTAGAAGATCTAAATTAAATCTTATAGAAATCGTTCCCGAACTTATTACAAATGTCCATCCACCTCTATATTTCTTTATTCTTAAATATTGGCTGTTAATATTCGGTGATTCGGAATTTTCGGTAAGATTCCCCTCTGTAATCTTTGGTTTATGTTCGATATTTATGATTTATAAATTGGGTAGTGCAATATTTAATAGAACCACCGGTTTAATTAGCACACTAATATTGTGTTTTTCGGTTTTTCATGTTCAATATTCTCAAGAAGCAAGAGGTTATTCACTTATGGTTCTTCTTTCAATTATTTCTATGTACACTCTTATTAAACTTATTGAAGATAAAGAGAAAGAAAAAATTCACAGGGCGGGGTACATCATATCAAGTATTTTATTGATATATACACATAGTTACGGTCTTCTCATCATCTTGGCACAAAATATTTTTTTAATTACCACGTACATAATTAGTAAAAATTCTTTAAAACTCGACTTTCGAAAGTGGATATCATTACAGGGTATCATTGCACTTCTATACGTCCCTTGGTTGTTTATCCTCACATTCCAGGTAATTTCAATACAAAGCGGATACTGGATTTCTCAGCCTGACATAAAGATCATTTATAAAACCTTTTTAAACTATGCTGGTTCGAAAAATTTATTATTTACATTCCTTTTAATTTTAATTGTCTCTATTTTCTTTTTGATTAAATCTAAGATTTCAAACATTCCTGTTCTATATAAACCTGTTTTATATAAAGAAGTAAATGGGTATACTTCTGACTTTAGAGAAGGCCATAAAATGCTTTTGTTAATCAGTTGGTTATTAGTACCTGTCGCTGTCCCGTTTTTAGTCTCCCAAATATTAGCACCGATATACCAAATAAGATATACAATTTCAGCATCAGTAGCATTTTACATCTTAATCGCATTAGCAATAGAAAAGATAAAAATTAAATATGTCAAAGCTTTTTTTATATTTTCAATAATAATTTTTTCAATGTGCAATTTGTATAAATACTATGTTGAAATAAATAAACAACAGTGGAGGGATTCTGTTAAGTATGTGGAAATGAACGCCCAAAGCGGTGATATTATCTTATGTGTCCCGCATTATACTTTAAACTCAGTGATTAATTATTACTCAAAAAGGTATGATTTATACAAATTACCTGTTAAAATGAAATCAAAAAAACTTGATGACGAAGAAAAAGAAAAGCTCGACGACGAAATAAAAAAATATAAAAAATTTTGGCTAATAATCTCCTGTGATAAAGACTATCTGGATTTCGAACAACATTTTAAAAGTATGTCCTACTCCATTAGAGATAAAAAAATTTTTGATGGAAACGGCTCTATTTACGGGTGGCACGTGATAAGATTATATCTTTTCGAAAAAGCTGATTTAATAAATCTCACTAAAAAATGAATATCCTTTTTATAACTCCTTATCTGCCGTATCCTCCTATCTCTGGTGGCAGACTTCAAACATTCCTCAGGATTAAAAATTTAAAGAAAATAGGACATAATGTTTACCTTATTTCAATCGTTGATGGCGACTTATCAGGAAGAGACGTAGAGGACATGAAAAGATATGTAACAGGGCTTGAAGTAATGAGGTCAAGGATCGACCTTAGTAAATTAAAATACCTTTTTAGAAAGAGTTTAATTCTTGAGATATTTCCATACTTGTCTGGTTTCGAAGAGAAGATAAAATCTATTTTGAAAAATAAAGATATAGACATAACCATTTATGAAGGGTTGGGCGTTGCTCAGTATAAGAGGGCTACAAATAATATCCCAAGTGTTATTTACGAACACAATGTAGAACACGAGATTGTTGAACAATTGGTTTCGTATTATAGGAAATATCCTCTAAAATTGTTTAAGGGTGAAATACTAAGAAATATATGGCTTTATGTATTTGGTAGCAGAGAAATAGATTTAGCAAGAAAATTCGAATCGGTAGCTTTGAGTAAGTTTGATTTATGCATAACCTGCTCGGACAGAGATGCCGATATTCTTAAAAGAATGAGCGGGAAGACATCTATTTTACCAATACCTTGGATTATCGAAATACCTGAAAAGATTAATATACCTTGTAAAAAAGACATATACAATTTGGTATTTGTTGGTTCTATGTATTGGGAGCCAAACAAAGACGCCATAATGTGGTTTATAAAGGAGGTTATGCCCCTTTTGAGAGAGAGCCTAAAGAATATAAGGCTTATTGTTGTAGGAAGCTTTATGAGTAGAGAAATCTATAAGCTCAACAATAACAGGGATATTTTTATAAGGGGTTTTGTTAAAGACATTTCAAAGGTATGGCTGGATACGGATATCTTTATTGCACCTATAAGATTAGGTAGTGGTGTCAATGTAAAAATAATCGAGGCAATGTCTTATGGTATCCCAATAATTACTACATCTAAAGGGGCAGAGGGGCTTAATGCCTCAGGAGGAGAACATTTTTTGATATCAGATACGCCGAAAGAATTTTTCGAAAATATAAAATGTCTGATAGATAATTTAGAGATGAGAAAGTCTTTAAGTATCAAGGCAAGGGAGTATATCTCAGAATATCACGAGATTAATAAGGTGATAAAGATATTTGAGAAGGCACTGATTGATGTTTCAAATAGAAAGGCTTGAGTATAAAGAGCCGATAAAAATCGAAGATGACGATCAGTGTACTTACCTGCACTTACGACGTGCAGGTTAGGTGCAAATTTTTGAAATAAAAGCTCTAGACAACATTTAAGCTTATCGAGTCGCTCTGGAAGGGAAAAAGATGTCTATATGAAAGTCTATCTTGATAATTGCGTTTACAACAGACCTTTTGAGGATTTAGCTTCGCAGCCAAAAACATTCTTTGAAGCTTTTGCTTTTTACATTATCTTTAAACTTGCTAAAGAGGTCTTGTTGATTATTTTGTCACCTGCGATGATGATATAAATAAAAGTAGCAGTGAAAATTTTGAGAAACTGCACTGTAAAATTGTCTCTTTTATAGACTTCAAAGGCATTCAAAGTGTGGCCGGATAAAAAGATAAAGAAGCGGTTTCACGAAAGCATGGTGCAACTCTGAGATTCCCTACCCACCTTTTCCTTTATGAAGAGCGTTTGATATAATCATAGTTATGAAAAGAGAGATTTTAGCAAAATTGTTGATGGGAAAGAGGGTTAAAGCCGTGTATCTTTTTGGCTCTCAAAAGGATGCTGGCTTTGTCTTCCTGAATAACGCTATTCCACATATTGAAAAAGAAGTAGACCTTGATTTCGGAATCGTGTTTGAGCGGTTGCCGAGGGATGTTTTTGATATCTATGGTGAACTTAATGCTGAACTTTCTATTCCATTTGACCCTTTTAATATAGATCTGGTATCTCTCCAGGAAACTGACTCGTTCTTTCAATATGAAGCAATTCGTGGTGAACTTATTTATTGTAATGATGAATCTTTTATTGACGAGTATGAAGAAAAGGTGATGAAGATGGCTTCTGACCTTTATTTTAAAAAGGCTGAATCAGAGAAGGATTTTATCGAGGCTGTTAAAGATGGTTATTTTAAGATTACACGTTGATATTGAACGCTTCATTCCAGAAATTATTGTTTTTATAGAAGATTACAAAAAAGGATTAGATATAAAGATAACAAAATGAAAACAGCATTAATAACAGGCATTACTGGCCAGGATGGAGCATATTTAGCAGAATTTTTACTCAAGAAGGGTTATGTTGTTCATGGAATAAAACGAAGGGCTTCCTTATTCAATACCGATAGAATTGACCATCTATACAAAGATCCGCATGAAAAGGGTGTAAAATTTTTTCTTCATTATGGAGACCTCACCGATGCTACAAATTTAATCCGGATAATACAAGAGGTTCAGCCTGATGAAATTTATAACCTTGCCGCTCAAAGTCATGTAATGGTTTCCTTCGAAACACCAGAATATACTGCAAATGCAGATGCCCTTGGCACGCTTAGGCTACTGGAAGCTATACGTATTTTAGGACTTGGCAAAAAGACTCGTTTTTATCAGGCATCTACTTCAGAGCTATATGGTATGGCACAGGAAACCCCACAGAAGGAAACAACGCCTTTTTATCCACGAAGTCCTTATGCCGTTGCGAAACTTTATTCTTACTGGATTACTGTTAATTATCGTGAAGCTTACAAATTTTTTGCATGTAATGGAATACTGTTTAATCATGAATCACCTATCCGTGGTGAGACATTTGTAACTCGCAAGATAACACGTGCAGTCGCACGCATTAAACTTGGCTTACAGGAAAAACTTTATCTTGGTAATTTAAATGCAAGGCGTGACTGGGGACATGCAAAGGACTATGTAGTAGCCCAGTGGCTTATACTTCAACAAAATGAACCCGATGATTATGTTATTGCTACCGGAGAACAGCATTCTGTAAGAGAATTTGTTGAGGTTGCGTTTAAGGAAGTAGGTATTCATATAGAATGGAAGGGCAAGGGTATCTCTGAAAAAGGAATTGACAGTGATACCGGCAGAGTCCTTGTAGAGGTAGATAAACGATATTTTCGACCTACCGAGGTTGATTCACTCATAGGAGATCCTGCAAAAGCTAAGAAAAAACTTGGGTGGACACCAAAGGTAACCTTTAAGGAACTGGTCACCGAAATGGTGAGGGAAGATCTTAAGGAAGCAGAGAGAGATCAACTATGCAAAAAGAAAGGATTTAAAACCTTCAGATACAATGAATAAATCCTCAAAAATCTTTATTGCCGGGCATCGAGGCCTTGTTGGTTCCGCCATATTAAGAAGATTAAAGAGGGAGGGATATAAAAATTTAATCTTTCGGAGTAGCAAACAGCTCGATCTTCGAAAACAAAATTTGGTAGAGAATTTTTTCAAAAAACAACAACCTGAATATATCTTTCTCGCTGCCGCTAAAGTTGGTGGGATATTAGCAAACAATACATATCCTGCTGAATTTATATATGATAATTTAATGATAGAGACCAATGTAATACATGCATCATATCGTTATAGAGTTAAAAAGCTTCTTTTTCTTGGCAGTTCATGTATCTATCCCAAATTTTCTCCTCAACCAATGAAAGAAGAGTATTTACTAACAGGACTTCTGGAACCGACAAATGAACCATATGCGATTGCAAAGATTGCAGGGATTAAATTATGCCAATCCTATAATAAACAGTACGGCACTAACTTTATCTCTGTGATGCCCACAAATCTCTATGGACCTAAAGACAATTTTAACCTCGAAACAGCTCATGTTCTACCCGCCCTTATAAGGAAGTTTCATATTGCACGACTTTTACAAGAAGAAAAGTTAGAGGATATTAAGAGAGATTTAAATAGATATCCAATCGGTTTCTCGATTGATCCAAATCTTGAACTTAGCGTTATTCTCGATAAGCTTGGAATTACTTCTGAATATGTTAAACTTTGGGGAACGGGTGAGGTTTATAGGGAATTTTTATTTATTGATGATCTTGCTGATGCTTGTATATTTCTTATGCAAAATTATAACGAAAGCGAAATTATCAATATAGGAACGGGGCAAGACATTACCATAAAAGAACTTGCCGAGCTTGTTAAAAAGATTACAGGATATAAAGGTGGCATTTTGTGGGATAAAACAAAGCCTGACGGAACGCCAAGAAAACTTTTAGATGTAGCGAAATTACATTCCATTGGTTGGATGGCTAAAACGAGTCTCGAGGAAGGTATTAAAAAGACATATAAGTGGTATATTTCGAATGTAAATAATTAATAATTTATGGATCATCTCCAAAAAAGTTGGTAAGATCATGGATTCGAGGGAAATGCTTAAGAATTACAAAGACTTAAAAGTTTGGCAAAGGTCTTATCAACTATGTTTAGATATTTACAAAATAACAAGAGGGAAATAAGCACTTGAACCCTTGAATACTGGAATCCTTGAATCCTTTTTAGCAACTAAATTGGAGAAGAACCTTTTTTATTTATGGAACCAAATACACTAATTGTATCCCACTATAGCACAGGGGGTTCATCTCTCTATTTAAAAGAATTGGCAGAGGCATTATATAAAATCAATTATCCTGTAATATTTTATTTACCTAAAAATACCGATATCGAAAATAAAGACCCAATTTATTTCAGATTTGTCCTGAAAGAGCCATCAACGCATCCTCCTTTCATTAAAAAAAAATTCTAAAATATCCCCTTCATATTTTTAAATACCTTTATAACGCATTTGCCGTAAGACCCCAAAAAGGCTGTAAAATAGCACATCTCCTTTTCCCTTTTTATGTTACGGATCTAATGATGATTTGCAGGCTTAAAAGAAGGGGGATCAAGGTCATCCTTACTGTTCATGAGATATTACCTCATAAATCTTTTTTTGGCGGTCATATAGATAAAAAAATTATTAATAAAATGTATGATATTGCTGATAAACTACTGGTCCATACACCTTCTTTGAAAAAAGAGGTCGTTGAACTATTCTATCAGCCATCAGAGAAAATCGAGGTTATACACCACCCGTATTTCAACCTTCCTAAAAGTTCTATTGATAGGACTACTTTAAAGATTAAATACAAACTGCCTGAAGATAAAAAGATTATCCTTTTTTTTGGAACAATACGTGAAAATAAAGGATTGGAAATTTTATTAGATGCAATGAAACATTTAAAGAGTGAATATTTCTTACTAATAACCGGTGAACGAGGAGGTGTATCAGAAAAGCCAGCAGGATATTATAAGGAGTTAATAATAAAGAATGATCTGGTTAATGCAGTAAAATGGGTTGAAAAATACATTACGAATGAAGAAGCCGCCAACGTATTCAAGGTGGTTGATGCTGTTATTCTACCATATAAAAAAAGCTTTCATGCTCAAAGTGGAGTTCTTAATCTCGCTATAAATTATGAAAAGCCCTGCGTAGTTTCAGATGTCGGCGGAATTGGTGAGACAGTAAGAAGATATGAATTGGGTATTGTAGTCGAACCCGAAAATGTCGATGCCCTTAAACATGGTATTAAAACCTTGTTTGAAGAGAAAAAGGAATTCAATTTTGAAAAATATAAAAGGGAAAATAGCTGGGAAAATTATTGCGAAAAGCTGATTACAGTTTATAAAAATATTTTGAAGATAAAATGAAAATTCTTCATCTCCTCTATGAAAGCAAAGGTGACTATTTCGGCATTGGTGGCGTAGGGACAAGAGCATATGAGATATATAAATACCTGAAAGACAGACATGATATCACCTTTCTATGCAAAAAATACCCTGGTGCTCGGGATAAGGAAATCGAGGGTTTAAGGCATATTTTCGTTGGAACCGAAAGCAGAAGTCTAACAAAAACCCTGCTTACTTACGCATATAAGTCTGGACTATTTTTAAAAAAATATGGAAAAGACTATGACGTAATCATCGAAGAATTCTCTCCTGCTATCCCCACTTTTTCGCATGCTTTTACAAAAAGGCCTATTATCCTTCAGGTCCAGGGATATACAGGTAGACTATATTTTAAAAAATATAATTTTTTATATGCCCTTGTCCTCTATTTTATGGAATATTTCAGACCAAGATTTTATAAAAACTTTATTTTTATAAGTGCTGAGACGGCTAAAAAACTTTTATCTAAAATCTTTCCACCATCCACTTCATTTCCCTCCGCAGAAACCCTCATTAAGGTTATACCCAATGGCATATCACCAGAATTATTAAATACCTCACCAGAAGATGGCGATTATATTCTTTATCTTGGCAGAATAGACATTTTCAGCAAAGGGCTTGATCTTCTTATAAGGGCATATGAAGAATTTTATAAATCATTCCCGCATATAAAAATGGTTATAGCAGGCGATGGAAAGGATATAAAATTATTTAGGGGCATAATTTCAAAATTACCTCAGGACACAAGGAAAAACATAAAACTTACGGGATGGATCTCTGGAGATAATAAAGCAGAAGTTATTAGAAATGCCCTATTCTGTGTATTCCCTTCAAGGCACGAAGTTCAGCCCATTTCAGTCCTTGAAGCAATGGCATTTGAAAAAGCAATTATTGTCAGTGATATCCCTGAATTTAGTTATATAATTGAGAATGAAGCTGGATTATCGTTTAAATCAGGAGATGTAGCCTCGCTCAGTAAATCGTTGAAAGAGCTTATGGTCAGTAATAAGCGTCATGAGATAGGCACGAGGGGAAGAAACTGGGTAAAGGAATTTACATGGGAAAGGGTAGCGCGTCAGTATGAGGATTTTCTTAAAAGTGTTTTCGAATCTTCATAATCTTAGCAATTTTACCATTCCTTTGGTTTGAATCCTTTAGTGTTTACAACCTCCATCAACTTATCACCCACCGCCAGGACCATAAAGCCTCCTGCCTTTTCCGCATACTTTACAACACTCTCATCAACATAAAGGCTTGCCAGTACACCAATAAGTTTGTTCTTTTTATATTCAGGGAAAAATTCCCTAAACATCTTTATTTCTTCTATAAATCCTTGCACATCAACAGTTTTTAAAGTGCTCTTTGTATAGTTAAGAAATACATATTCTCCTGCTACTGCTATTGCATCATACTCCTTAACCCTACCATCCTTTAGTTTTCTTTTAATCCTTATACCTAAAAAATCAACATCGAGATTGAATTCTTCATTTATTATCCTTGGTAGACTTGGATGAACTAAATCTTCAACAATCGTTCCAAGTTTATTTGCCATCTCGCCCCATTTCAGGTTCATATCTCTGTTCTGTTGTCTCATCTCGTCCTTGAACGCCTTCATCTCATCCTTGAACGCCTTCATCTCATCCTTGAACGCCTTCATCTCGTCCTTGAAATCGCGTAATTCCATCTCAGTCCGCATCTGGGAGTTATAAAGTTTGTTAAATTCTATCCCAACATTCTTTACAAACTCTTCAACTGCCTTTTCAATCCTGCTAACCCTTTCCTCTAATACGGGCATTAATGACCTCCGATATCACGTATAATATTGTATATAGTTTATTTTAACTCTTTGGATTATTGCAAGAAAACTAACTTACTTTATTGTTAAAATCGTGTAAAACGATGAGAATCCTCCAGTTAATTTATGAAAGTCTTGGCAGCCCTTTCGGCTTTGGTGGTGCAGGTGTAAGGGCATACGAGATTTATAAAAGGCTGAAAGATAGACATGATATCACACTCATATGTATGAAATATCCAGGTGCAAAAGATGGAGAGATTGATGGATTAAAGCATATATTTTTAGGAACAGAAAGTAGAACCCTATCAAAAAGTGTTTTTGCATACACTGTTAGAACATCAAATTTTATAAAAAAATATGGGAAGAACTTCGATGTAATAGTCGAAAACTTCCTGCCTTCAACACCATTTTTTTCAAGGTTTCTGACAAAAACTCCAGTAATTCTACAAATACAGGGAATTATGGGCAAACATTCATTTAAAAAATTTGCTCCATATTATTCGATACCCATGTATCTGGTAGAAAGATTCTATCCAAGTCTTTATGATAGATTCATATTTGTTTCTGATGTCACAAAACAGAAGGTAATGTCCAAAATTAATAATAAAAATGGGATTAGATTTTCTCCTGTAATTCCTAATGGTATTAATAAAGAACTTTTAAACATTGATTCTAAAGAGGATGATTACATCCTTTTTATGAGCAGGATAGATGTATACACAAAGGGATTAGACCTGTTAATAGAGGCGTTCAAGAGCGTGGCATCGGAATTCCCCTCAATAAAACTTATCCTCACGGGTTATGAATTTGATAAGTTCGATAAACTTTTATCAGGATTGTCAGCATCTTTAAAAAATAGGATTAGATATGCAGGGTTTCTTACAGGTGACGAAAAGGTAAGCCTTTTATCACGAGCAAAATTATTTGTTCTTCCTTCAAGGCATGAATCTGCACCCGTTAGCATCCTTGAGGCAGCAGCATGTGGTAAGCCTTTGATTGTGAGTGATATCCCTGAACTCAGATTTGTTTCAGAAGAAGGATTTGGTTTAAACTTCCATTGCGATAAAGCGTCTTGTCTTTCGGAAAAGATTAAATTATTGCTAAATAATAAAGATATGAGAATATCAATGGGTCAAAAGGCAAGAAGGTATGCTGAAAGATTTTCATGGGACAAAATAGCTATTGATTTCGAAAATGCCCTAAAGAAATAAAAATGGTCATAGCTGTGCCCCGAAGTTCATTACTTAGCTCGATGAATTTTAAATTATTAATATCTGTTATATGTATAAAAAATATTTTTAAAACGATCAATTTAGGCTTATAATAAAGAATCGAAAATAAATTTTCGCAATATCTGCATTATTGGATATTGGAAATGTTTTTTGGGGTTAATTAAACCGAAAAATACATTTGGAGATTCTGGAAGAAAGACAGAATGACAATTTGCGCATCTGCGAATAAAAAGTCTTTTGCTATCCTGAATTAATTTCGGGGTATTTCAGCATCTCCAGTATTTAATAAGCTTTACGGCATTAACTTCATTTCTCGTGTTAAATAATGTATAATGGATTACCTTTCGTTTCTGTAATTATTCCCACTTATAATAGAAGGGCTTTTATCGAGTTTGCTCTTGAAAGCCTTTTCCGGCAAACTTATCCTAAGGAAAGAATGGAAATAATCGTTATTGATGATGGCTCTACTGATAATACGCATGAAATCCTAAAAGAATACGCAGGAAAAATTATTTATATTTATCAGAAAAATAAAGGTGTCGCAAGTGCAAGAAATAAAGGGATTTCTATGGCTAAAGGAGAAATAATTACCTTTCTTGACGCTGATGATGAGTGGCATGAAACTAGAATAGTAAAGATCGTGAATAAATTTATAGAAAGACCTAATATTGGGGCGGTATATCATCCTATTGAAGTAATTGACGTAGACGGCGTAACTATTTATAAAGATTTTTATAAATCATTTGGGTATAAAGCGGGCATCAGTGGGTGGATCATAAATGAAATTCTTTCGGGGAAAATATACTGTGGGGGTAGTTCATTTGCCTTTAGGAAAGAAGTCATAGAGAAAAGCTATCCCATTCCTGAAGATATTAAAAGGGGGGTCGATTATTATATAGTCTCAATCTCAGCAAACTATGCGCCTGTTGAATACATACCAGAAATATTGGGGAAATATCGAGTGCACAAGGATAATATAACTTTGTTGGCCGGGCAGAATAACTATAAGGAATTGGCTTTGATAAATAAAGATTTTGCTTATCTGAGACAGGTAATCATAGATAAATTGCAGGCTATAGATTCATTAAGAAATAAATTCGCTTATATAGGTATATTGAAAAGGATTTGGGCAAAAGAAGAAATTTTTTATGAAATCCTGAGCGGTAGAAGAGGGAAGGCGATTAAAAAAATACCTCTTCTCTTTTCTGGGAAACCAACATACAATGAAATTCTTAGGGGTGGTCTTGTAAGTTTGATGGCACTATGTATTCCTTCACCCCTTTTCCCTTTCATTGTTAAGATATACGGATTTTTTAAAAGATTTAAAATAATTTAATTATTAACATTCACTCCAGATATAAAATGAGACCTTTTGCAATTAGAGAAATTCATAAAGGTGGTACAATTATCAAGAGATTTAAAGAATCCAATTAGATTATAAAGCTGGCTTTTAGAGATGATAATTAAGGGTAAAGATTTTGCTTGTAAATATGAAGAAATCAAATCTCTTTAAAAAGGTACTATGGCGATTTAATGATATACTTCTTCAATAGACATGGTTTATGTTCAACGTTGATTCTCAATATATTGGTTTTGATAATGGATTGCTTACATGGCTCAGGCGTAAAAAACATCGACGGTTGAAGAAGAAGATTCATATCTGTCTTCTTGAGTATAACTCAAAAGGTGGCAAATTCGGAAGATTTACAGAATTTTGGATAAATGAGAGAAGCCAGATATGTACTGTTTCTTTGAATGAAAGGTTAGAAGATGCTGATATCATTTGGATTTATTCTCAAGATCCGCTTTCAGAAAAAATAAAGGAAAAGATAATGACACTTCTCAGAAAGGCTAAGAATAAGGTAATGATCATAAATCACCCAGATGTCTACAATGTTTATCATGAAAAGAATACCTTCCAAAGACTCTTTGAGGCAGGCGTTAACGTTCCTCGCACAACATTTACCGGTGAAGACGTAAATAAGACAATAGTAGTATATAAAGCAGAAGGGCAACAGTCTTCGGACAAATTTATATCTCCATATTTAGGGGAATATCCTAATTATAAACCCTTTGAGTTTATAGATTCACGAGGCATTGATGGCTTATACAGGCGGTATCGTGCCTTCTTCATAGTTGGTATCGTCCGACCTAGTAAAGCAATGTTCAGTAATAGTTGGAACGTATGTGTAAAAAACATGAGACGGCTTGAGTATACATTTTTAATGAGCCCGCTGGAAACGAATCAGGTCAAATTAATTGCAAAAACGTTAGGTCTCCAATATTTTGCTGTTGACTTTTTACGGAGAAAGGTTGATGACCTTCCAGTATTCACAGATATAAATGTTTATCCGATGGTGATATCCTTTACAGAAACCGGCAGACATCTTGGATATCGTAGTCGGTGGCATACATTTGACACACGTGAAAGATTGGGGATACCCGAACCAATGGGCAGACCTTTCTGGGAACTCTTCGATGAAGCGATGCTTGCTTTTGCCCAGAAAAAGCCGGATCAATTATAATTTACTTTATTATACAAGGAGGTATTGGATACATGAATGTCTCGATAGAACGTGCATCTGAAGGGGATATGCCAGCGATTCTTGAGATAATGAAGACTGTCAATATGCACTATGTCCCTTCTCCAGAAATGCCAGAGATTGACTGGAAATGTTTTTTCATCGCAAAAGTTGATGGCAAAATCGTTGGGGCTGCTGGATATAAAATACTTTCTGCTACGGAAGCAAAAACAACACTTATGGCAGTTCATCCGGATTACCGAAGACATGGAATAGGGAAGCTGCTCCAAGAAAAGCGGATGCAAGCATTGGTTGAACAAGGAATAAGAACGCTGATTACTAATGCTGATATTCCAGAAACAATAACATGGTATAAAAAGCATTTTGGCTATAAGGAAATTGGGAAACTGAAAAAGATGCACGAATTCGGAAGACCTGACATTGATGAATGGACAACCCTTCAGACAGATTTAACAGAGTGGATAAATAAAACAAAAACTTTTAAGAATGGTTCTTTATAAAGTAAGATCGGGTTTCAAATCTGATGAATTATTGTATGCATGAAAAATACTGGTATTCATTTAGAGTCCAAAATAGGAGATTGCTTCGCTACATTTGCAATGACGAATTCATTATCGATGCTTCTTTGTTGTCATTGCGAGGAGTGTTAAGCTCGAAAGCAATCTTCATTTCAGAGGCTAATAAAATCAATGTCTAATATGTTATCTGGAAGGAAGACGAAATATTATCCATTAAAAATTGTTCTCTCTGAGGATACGAAAAAGCCTATTTGCTTATTGTAAGAAGATGGATTTTCTAAATAATCTCAAGAAATTTTTAAAATCGAGTAAAGTGCTAGAAGGACTAGCTTACAAGGCATATAGGAAAATTCCTCGTTCTCTATATGAGAAATTCACTGATGGAACATCCTATTCATTTTGGACTACTTTGCTGAGGGAGTCACAGACATGGGACAAACAAAGGATTAAAGAATACCAGATTGAACAACTCAAGGCCCTCCTGGTACATTCTTTAAAGAATGTATCTTATTACAGAAAGATCTTCAGCGACTATGGATTTAACCCTGAAAAGATACAGAACCTTGGTGATGTAGAGGTCGTGCCATATTTGACTAAAGAAATTTTAAGAGAAAAAGCAGACGAATTTATTGATGCCAGTGTGCCTTTGAAATCTTTAATTCCAAAATTTACAAGCGGATCTACTGGCATTCTCATGACAATATATCGGAATAAGAAGGCTGTATCTGCATTTCATGCCTTTAGGTCCGACCTATTACAGAGAATCGGATATAAGCATGGGTCTAAGGAAGTCATGTTTTGGAATATGATTGAACTTGGCAGGGATAAAAATCTACCCAATTATATAATGAAAATTTATGAAATTCGATAAACTAATCATAAACGCTGCACTTACGGGTATTATCCCTACAAAGGAGCGTAATCCCCATGTGCCTTTAACCCCTAAAGAAATAGCCGATGATACAAAAAGGGTTTATGAGGTCGGTGCAAGCATCGTGCATATTCATGCGAGGGATAATGAAGGTAGACATTCTCATAAGAAGGAAATATATAAAGAAATTATTGGCCGAATAAGAGATGTATGCGATGACATCGTAATTACAGTGTCAACGAGCGGGCGAATAATAAAAACACTTGGGGATAGAATGGAAGTATTGGAATTGACAGGTGATTTCAAGCCTGATATGGCCAGCCTGACACTTGGATCAATGAATTTTATAGATGGTTATTCAGTGAATGATCCCATAACGATAATTTCATTTCTTAAAAAGATGAATTTATCTGGTATAAGACCAGAACTTGAGATATTTGATTGTGGAATGGCAAACTATGCAAAATATCTGGTTAAAAAAGGGCTTCTTGACGACTTATGCTATTGTAATCTCATTCTCGGCTCTCTCGGGACAATGGCAGCGACACCGGCAAATCTGGTACACCTTATTAATGAACTTCCCGAAAATTTTGTATGGGCAGCAACAGGTGTCGGTCGTTTTGCATTTAACATCCAATGTCTTTCCATTGCAATGGGTGGACATGTGAGGGTTGGGATTGAAGACAGTATGTTTATGGATAAAGACAAAAAAGAATTAGCTACTAATGAAAAACTTGTTTCGAGGGTTAGAAAAGTTGCAGAAGCAATGGGAAGGGAAATAGCTACACCAAATGAGGTTCGAAAAATCTTAAATTTGTAATAAACAATGATTCGGGTAATCGAAAAATTTATAAACTCAAATTGGATTGTCGAAAAGATAGCAAGAGAGGTTTTAGAAAGGATTCCTTCGAGATTCAGGTTTGGTATCTCGTATGGTTCCACCTTTAGATACTGGCTTGCATTTTTGAGGGAATCCGAGAATTGGGATAGAGAAAGGCTTGAGGCATATCAGGTTGAGCAATTGAAGGACTTACTCATACATGCATGGAAGAATGTGCCATATTATAAAAAACTATTCATAGAATATGGATTCAGGCCTGAAAAATTTCAAAACTGCAGTGATTTAGAAGTGTTGCCATATATAGACCGCGAAACAGTAAAAGCCAATTATAATGATTTTATAGCCAGCAATTATCATATAAGCAGATTAATCCCAGCAAATACAAGCGGAACATCCGGGATACCTCTCACACTATATGGAACGAAAGAGACCGAAGAAAAACACTGGGCAACTGTGATTAATCTTTGGAGTAGAATCGGCTATAGTCCTGCCTCAAGAACTATTTTCTTTGAGACTAATATTCGATATGGTAGCAGAGATAATCTGCCTTACAAAAAATATGCAAATAAGTTAATTCTTTCAAGCAATTATTTTACAAATGAATGGATAGATAGATACATAGAGATGATAAATAATTTCAAACCCGAATACATAGTAAGCTTTCCACATACAATCGCGGTATTTTCCTCCTATGTCAAAAAAAAACAGAAATCTATTTATGATGGATTAAAGGGTATCATTGTTTATGCAGAGAATCTTTATCCATGGCAGAACGACTTAATTACAGATGTTTTTCGAAAAAGGGTATTATCTGATTACGGTATGGTAGAGAAGGTTATACATGGAGGCGGATGTGAGCGTTCTGATAATTATCATATTTATCCTCAATATGGCTTTACTGAATATCTTGATCTTGGAAATTCACGTTTTGAATTGATAGGAACAGGTTTTATCAACTATGCTATGCCATTAATTAGATACAAGACAGAAGATTTATGCTATAAAATTAGCGAAGGATGTCCACAATGTGGAAGAGCTTATGATATTATACCCATGATTGATGGGAGAACAGGAGATTTTCTGATAAATAATGAAGGGCAAATTGTTTCAGTATATCTTAACATCGATTTCAGAGTTTTTCATAACATAGAACGTTTTCAATTGTATCAGGAATATCCTGGCACTGTAGAAGTGAGAATATGGCCTAAAGATTCATGTAAAAATAAAGATGTCGAAAAAATATTAAATGAGATAAAAGGGAGTTTTGGACCTCAAGTGAATAAGATTAGTTTTAATATTGTACTGATGGATAAGAAGGACTTTAAACCTTCTAAAAAATATAGGATGGTAGATCAGAGATTAGATATAAAGAACTTTTTGAAATAAATAACAATGAAGAATCAAAAAACTACGAAAAAGGCAACCGTTGGAGGATGCGACAAAGTAGTCTCTGAAAATTTACATGATTCAGATCAAGTGATACTCTTATTTGTATCAACTTTGTATCAACATAAAAAAGGTTAAAGCCTAAGGGAGGACGATTGAAGTATACTGTAACTTTATCCTTGCTTCGAGGTGTTTGTCAGATTCCTGCATATGTAGCATATGAAGAAGGTTTTTTTAAAGAGGAGGGTATTGACGTTGAAATAAATATTGAGCCAACGGCATGGTTGATACCTTATAAGCTAACAACCGGTGAAAGTCATTTTGCTATTATTCCATGGACAAGGGTTGCGGCAGCAGAAGAAAGAGATATCCCACTTGTATTACTTTCAGGTTCAGGATATGAGGAGGCAGCAATAGTTCTACGTAAGGGGATAAGGCCGTCTGAAGTTAAAAAAGTGGTTATCCCTCAAAGGGGTGGGATGAAGGATTTGACTGCAATGGCATTTATCGAAAGTCTTGGATGGAAAGATGCTGAGATACTTAGGCAACCTTCAGGTGATGGAGCAATTATATCTTTTTTTGGAAAAGGGGCAGATGCAGCATCAATGATTGAGCCGTATGCAACAATGATGGAATTATTGGATGTGGGAACCATTATAAAGAGGACAGGAGACATTTGGCGAGGTGCGCCAGGGTGTTCTCTGACAACAAGTGTCAGTTTGAAAGAGAGCAATCCAGATCTGGTGCAACGCATGGTTAATGCCTTTTTTCGTGGGGCTATATTCGTAAAGAACAATAAGAAGACATCGGCTGTAATAGGGTCTAAATACATAGGTGTTAACGAGGACTTTATCCATGAGGCCTTGAAAGTAAATTTGCCCGATATAAATGCAATCAGGAACAAAACTGCTATGGATGATATTCTGTATTTGATGAAGAAGTTGGGTTACATAAAGAAACTTCCAACAAATTATGTTGACTTGACATTCCTTGATAGAGCTATAGAAAGTCTTAGAAATTAAAATGCAAATAAGTCGAACGAAACAACTTGCTCTTATGGCTTGGGGATTCCATAATTATCTAAAAAGACCGTTAACCCTTGAATATGCTGTTGATGAAGTAAGACGCAGGATAGATGAACGTGAAAAAAACTTCTTAAGTATGGCAAAGAATCTTATATACAAAAATAAATATAGTCCCTATCGCAAACTTCTTTTATGGGCCGGATGTGATTACGTTGACCTTGAGCATAGTGTTAGACAGGAAGGCATCGAAAAAACACTTGAAAGATTGCGTGATGAAGGGGTTTATTTAACCCTCGAGGAGTTTAAGTCAAAACTGCCCATTTGCAGACAGGGTTTAACTATAGAAACCTCTGGATCTGATTTCGACAATCCCTTTGTTATGGGTAAGAGCATACAGGCTTCGACGAGTGGAAGTCGCTCGAAGGGCACTCGTGTAATGTACGACTGGGATTTTATAGCTGAAGAGGCTGTAAACGAATTGTTACTATCTGAAACCCACGGACTTACTTCTATTCCTTTGGCTCTATGGTTTCCTGGACTACCTGCCATATCAGGTATTCATAATCTTCTAATGAATATAAAGTTTCGGAGACCCCCTGATAAGTGGTTTTCTCATCTGGGCAACGGAATGATTAAGCCATCCTTAAAGAATCGTTTTGCCCTGCAATACATTTCATTGGTTTGCCGAATATTTGGCCTTTCTACTCCTCATATAGAGTTCATAAAACTAAAAGATGCAGTAAAAGTTGCAGAATGGATGGAGAAAACTAAAAAAAGAAATGGAAAATGTGTGGTAAGGACTTATGCGAGTTCAGCCGTTCGTATTGTTCAGACAGCTATAGATAAGGGGATAGATATCAGCGGTAATGTCATCTTCACAGGTGGCGAACCGCTTACAGAGAGGAGGCTCAGATTTATAGAATCGGCAGGGGTAAAGGCCTTCCCAAGATACGTTGCAACTGAAGCTGGTCTGATAGGTGCTTCCTGTCCTAACAGAGAACCACCTGATGAGATGCATGTTTATCTTGATCGTATTGCAGTTATACAGGTACAGCGTAAGTCAATTATTGGGAAACATAATATAAATTGCTTTTTGTTTACATCTTTATTGTCCAGTACTGGAAAGGTCTTGTTCAATACAGAAATAGGCGATTTTGGCAGATTAAAGATTAAACCATGCAGTTGTTTATTTGGTGAGCTTGGTATGGATGTGCATATATCTGATGTTCGAAGCTATGACAAACTGACTGGCGAAGGCATGACACTTCTTGGTTCTGACCTTGATGATATAATCGCAGAACTGATCGAAAATGCAGGTGGATGTCCTGACGACTATCAATTCTGGGAGAGCCAGAATGATAGTGGGCTATGCAATCTGATCATCGCAATTAGCCCTGATGTAAAAAATCTAAATGAGGATAGTTTCAAGAAAGCCATTCTCGAGAAGCTAAGAAGCAGGAGTTTAGGTGCCGCTATAACGTCTGAATTATGGAAACAGGCTGGTACACTTCAGATTGTTCGTGAGTATCCAGAGATGTCGAAGGGATTTAAAAAATTACAAATTATAAAAATGCCAAATTGACTTATTTTTTATGGATCATCTCCAAAAAAGTTGGTAAGATCATGAGGATTCGAGGGGTCAAGGATTCGAGGGAAATGCTTGAGAATTACAAAGACTTAAAAGTTTGGCAAAGGT
>FWWM01007355.1_pt1 | contig 20604 bp, 17 predicted proteins | sample 2228351 | NCBI WGS metagenome assembly FWWM01 (sample SAMEA103939774, study PRJEB20133) | metagenome
AATCTTGTGGTGGTTATAATAATGGATACAGTCTTGTTTTTATTAACAATAAATGCTATGAAAATAAGATTAAAGGCGGAACACCAGGCAAAAGAGATAACCAATTAGAAATAAACATTGAAACAAAGGATTCTGAATCAAAAGAAAGCTTTGTTTACACCTATCATCAACAAACAGAAGATCAAAAATCTCTTGAACAAGAAGGCCTTGTTCAAGAGGAACTTAATCTTGAAACAGAAAACCTTCAAAAATTAACTACGCTTATTATTTCTGAATTTTTACCTAATCCTCAAGGTAATGATCAAACAAAGGAATTTATTGAGCTTTACAATTATGGTGAAGAAGAAATTAATTTAGAGGATTTTGTTCTTGAAGTTGGTAATAAAAAAATTAAATTAAGTGGTTTTATTCAGGCAGGAGAATATTTTTTAATTACTAATAAAGATTACCCTTTCAGTCTTCGAAACAACGGTGAAACTTTAAATTTATATTATCAAGATGAGAAAATTTTTTCTTTAAGCTATGAAGGAAAAGCTCCTGAAGAAAAAAGCTTTGCTCGGATTAATGAAAAGTGGTTTTGGACAGAACCTACCCCTGGGAAAGAAAATATTCTCATTAAAGAAAAATTAATAAATCAAACAAAATCACCTCCTCAAAATCAATTTACATTACCAACTAATACTTTTCCAGCTTTGATCTCCAATTCACCTTCGAAAATTTCTTTAGAGAATCAATTTCTTTTGATTATTTCTTCTTTAGTTTTGATCACTTTTTTAAGTTTTTTAGTTTTCTTTAAACTATAAAATCAAAAGTGAAGTTTCGGTATTTTTTAAGTAAGAAACCTAATTTATCTTTTTGAGTTTTTTCAAGAATATTTTTGGCGATTTGAGGTAAAAGATTTTCTTTTAATTTTAAACCCCAAAGACCATTTTCCACACCACCAAAAGAAATAAATTCACCCAGAATTAATCTTTCACTCACAAGATAAATTAAGCTTTTGTTTGTTTTTAAAGACCCCAAACCAAGAATAAAATAAGCAGTAGCAAATTTACGGTAATCTTCGGATGAGACAAAATTTTGAACTTCCTCCAAAACCGGGGCGGTACTTAAGATTTCTAATTTATTTAAATCAGGATGATAAGTATGTTGATGAAAAAGATCATGAAGAGTTACATAAATAAAACCCCATTTTTTAATTTCATCTTTTTCAAAATTTAACCAAGAAGGATCAAAATAAGTTAAAAACCTTTCAAATTGTTTAAGTACATTTAAAAAGACCCTTGCTTCTTCTGGAGGTAAAGCTTTGAGATTGAGTTCTTCTTGAGGTTGTTCTTTTAAAATCCTCTCAATTTGAGCTATGTGACTCGTCATTTTTGTTATTTTCAAGAAAGGGCCCCTTGCCGGGGCCCTTTCTTATTTTTAAATTATTATTAAAAAAAATTAAGAAGACCCCGGCTTTTCCTTTGGGGCGACCTTTTGAGAAATAATAAATGTCAAATAAGGAAATGCCATAATTAATTAAATTTTAAACAAAGAAATTTTTAAAGTCAAGATGTGGATAACTTTTTTAAAAAAATGAGTTAAAATTTAATTAAAATTGGTCGTGGTTAAGTTAAAATTAAAAAATGCCTCCTTCAGGTGGAAGTAATGTCGCCCTAACTCCTATTGATGCTTTAAATAATTATTTTTCTAATTTGTACCCTCTCATTTTAGATGCTTTTTTACGTGTTGTTGGTGCTTTGATCATCTTTTTGGTTGGATGGTTTGTAGCTTTAATTGTGAAATTGGCAGTTGAGTTTATTTTAGGAAAAGTTAGGCTCGAAGAATGGTTTAAAAAAGCTAACCTGCATCAATACTTTAAAGATTTTAGTTGGGAAGAGAGATTAGATAAAGTTATTGCTGAAGTTTTGTTCTGGTTAGTCTTTTTAGTTTTCTTAATGACTGCTTTTGATATTTTAGGCTTGCAAGTAGTTAATAATTTCATTTATCGAATTGTTAATTATCTTCCTTCCGCTGTAGCTGGTGGCTTAATTCTTTTTGCTGGATTTTTGTTTGGCGAATTAGCTCGAAAAGTTATTGTTGGTGTTTTACATGGGTTGGAAAAAAGAAATGCCCAACCAGTAGCTTCTTTTGTCAAGTGGTCTATTGTTGTTTTTTCTTTTCTCGCTGCTTTAAATCAATGGGGTATTGCTGCGGATATTATTAATATTTTAGTGATGGGCCTTGTTTTCTTTTTAGCTTTAGCTGGTGGTTTAGCTTTTGGTCTTGGTGGTCAAGAAACAGCCAGAGAAGTTTTGGAAAACTTAAAACGACAATTTCGCTAAACCCTTGACAGGCTTTCCTCTTTTCTAATATAATAAAAATAAAGAAGAACTGGAGTAAATTTTATTATGGTTTAATTTAGAAGGAAAATGATGTTGAGACTGCTCTCTTAAATTTTTGTTAAAAAGGTATAGTGCTGAGATAACAAGAGCGCAGTTACAAGCCGAGGGTGGATGCCTCGGGAGAGGGAGGCGATGAAGGACGCGCCAAGGCTGCGAAAAGCCCAGGGGAGGCGCCGAGGAGCCGAAGATCCTGGGGTCTCCGAATGGGGTAACCCGACCGCGGTAAACCGCGGTCATCAGGTAGTAAAAGTTTACTACCTGAGGCGAACCCGGGGAAGTGAAACATCTCAGTACCCGGAGGAAAAGAGACCAAAAGGCATTCCCTGAGTAGCGGCGAGCGAAAAGGGAGGAGCCCGGAGAGTTCAATCTTAACCAGTTTAGCCGAATGACCCTGGAATGGGCAACCAGAGAAGGTGAGAGTCCTGTAGGCGAAAAACTGGTTAAGATTTCTCTCCCCGACTTTTTAAAAGTCGTGCGAGTACCTCGAGGAACGAAAACCTTGAGGGAAAATGGCGGAACTACCCGCCAAGGCTAAATACTCCCCTCTCACCGATAGTGCACAAGTACCGCGAGGGAAAGGTGAAAAGCAGGCCGGTGAGGCCGGTGAAAGAGAACCTGAAACCCTCGGCTTACAAAGAGCACAAGCCCGTAAGGGTGAGTGCGTGCCTATTGAAGAATGAGCCGGCGAGTTTAGGTGCTCGGCAAGGATAAGACCGGTCAAGGTCGGATCCGTAGGGAAACCGAAAGGTCTGAAAAGGGCCTTAAGTCGAGCGCCTAAGACCCGAAGCCAGGCGATCTAACCGTGGCCAGGGTGAAGTCTTGCGAAAGCAAGATGGAGGCCCGAACCCGTGGGTGGCTCAAAACCCTGGGATGAGCTGCGGTTAGGAGTGAAAAGCTTATCGCGCCTGGGAATAGCTGGTTCTCCCCGAAATAGCTTTAGGGCTAGCGGTTAGCTTCTTCCAACCGGGGGTAGAGCACTAATTCAGTAGTGAAGGGAGAAATCCCAGCTACTGAATTAAACTCCGAATACCGGTTGGCTTGGCTAACTAGTCAGTCTATGGGGGATAAGCTCCATGGACAAAAGGGAAACAACCCAGATCACCAGCTAAGGTCCCTAAGTGACGGCTAAGTGGGAAAGGCAGTGGTCTTTCTCAGACAGCCAGGAGGTTGGCTTAGAAGCAGCCATCCTTTAAAGAGTGCGTAACAGCTCACTGGCCGAGAAAGACTGCACCGAAAAATAAACGGGGCTAAGCCGTCCACCGAAGCTGTGAAGCTTGTACCCTAAGGTACAAGTTGGTAGGGGAGCATTCCATACACGTCGAAGGAGGATCCGTGAGGACCTCTGGAGTGTATGGAAGAGAGAATGCCGGCATGAGTAACCGCAAATCGCCTGAGATGGGCGATCGCCGTAAGGGCAAGGTTTCCTTGGCAATGGAAATCAGCCAAGGGTTAGGCGGGACCTAAGGTTTAGCCGAAAGGCGAAGCCGATGGATAGCCGGTTAATATTCCGGCCCCACCTTAGGGTTCGATGGGGTGACGAGGGAAATAAGAAGGAGGGAGGTGATGGTTACTCCTTCTCCTTAGACTAGACCTGCTTTCTAGGAAAATCCGGAAAGCTGCCTTCTTGCCGAAAGGCAAGAAAAGGCAAGGTCGACTAAGGAGAGAAGTTTGGTATTCCAAACAACTCCTTCGAAGAGCCCTCCAGGAAAAACCTCTAAGGCTAACCCTAAGGTGCCCGTACCGGAAAACCGACACAGGTGCCCGAGGCGAGTAGCCTAAGGCGAACGCGTGATGCCTCCTCAAGGAACTCGGCAAAAAAGCGGGCGTAACTTCGGGAGAAGCCCTGGCAGGTGTTCAGCCTGCCCGCAGCGAAAGTTCCCCTGGCGACTGTTTAACAAAAACACAGCTCCCTGCTTAACTGGTTAACAGGATGTATAGGGGGCGACGCCTGACCGATGCCAGAAGGTTAAAGATCCGGGGTCAATTCCTAAACCTTTAGGAATTGGCTTACGGATCTAAGCCCTGGTCAATGTCGGCGGTAACCCTGACCGTCCGAAGGTAGCGCAATTCCTTTCCGGGTAAGTTCCGGAGCGCATGAAAGGCGTAACGACTGGGGGACTGTCTCGAGGAGGTGCGCGGTGAAAATGCAATCCCCGTGAAGATGCGGGGTACTGGCAGCGGGACGGAAAGACCCTAGGAGCTTTACTGGGCTCACTCATTGTTTTTGGTCTATGGGTGCATAGCGTAGCGGGGAGGCAAAGAAGTCCCTTCTCCGGGAGGGATGGAGCCGCCAATGTAACACCCGCCACTCATAGGTCAGAAACTAACCTCAAGAAGAACTTGAGGGACAGTGAGTGAGGGCCAGTTTCACTGGGGCGGTGGCCTCCTAAAAAGTAACGGAGGCGTCCAAAGGTTGGCTTGTCCTGGATGGAAACCAGGATGAAAGTGTAAAGGCATAAGCCAGCCTGACTGCGAGGCTGACAGGCCGAGCAGAGGCGAAAGCCGGGCTTAGTGACCCGACGGCTCTTTGTAGAAAGGCCGGAGACAACGGATAAAAGTTACCCTAGGGATAACAGGCTGGTTGGGCCCGAGAGTCCACATCGACGGCCCAGCTCGGCACCTCGATGTCGGCTCACCCTAGCGCGGGGCTGAAGAAGGTCCCAAGCGTCGGGCTGTCCGCCCGTTAAAAGGGTACGTGAGCTGGGTTCAGACCGTCGTGAGACAGGTCGGTCCTTATCTGCTGCCAGCGTTAGGGAGCTTGAGGGGAGCTGGTCCTAGTACGAGAGGACCGGACTGGGGCAGCCTCTGGTCTAGGAGTTGGACCGCCAGGTCCATCGCTCCGTAGCTATGCTGCCACGGGATAAGCACTGAAAGCATCTAAGTGCGAAGCCCACCCCAAGATAAGGCTCCCTCATTAGGCCCCGGAAAGACCATCCGGTTGATAGGCCCCTGGTGTAAGCTCTGTAAAGGGTTGAGCCTAGGGGTACTAATGGCCGAAGCGCTCTTGTTATCTCAGCAGTATATCTTTAAATTATCTAAGTTATTAGTTTGCCTTCGTGGCCGTATGTCCTTGCTGGAACCACCCCTTACATTCCGAACAGTCGGGTGAAACGGCAAGGAGCCGATGGTAGTCCTTTCAAGGGCGAGAGTAGGTGCTGCGAAGGCATTTTTAATTTAAAATAAACTTATGAGCTGGCGAACTAAAAAAAGAATCAAATTTCTTCTTACCATTTTTCTTCCGATGATTTCTTTTTTTATTCTCTTTTTGATTTACCAATATTACACTCGACCTCCTTCTTGTAATAACCATCGCCTTGATCCTGGTGAAGAACAAATCGATTGTGGAGGTGTTTGTCCTCCCTGCGAATTAAAAAATTTTCAACCTCTAAAAAAATATCCAGTGAAATATATCGTCTATCCTGATAAAACCATGGATTTGATCGCTCTTATTGAAAACCCCAATCCTCAACTTGCCTTGAAAAAATTAACATACCAATTTTTAATTTATGATTTTGAGGATAATTTAAGAGCAAGCACAACACCTGAAGAGACCATTTTATTACCCTGGGAAAAAAGATATTTAGTTAAACTGAATTATCCTTTACCTGCTTTTACTTTAGGTAGGGTTGATTTAAAAATTTTTGAACCACAAAAAGAAGATTTTCTTAAGAGTGAATTTGAAAAATTACCTATAACTTTTTACAATCAAAGAATTTTTCAAGAAAACGATCGTTGGAAAGTTAGTTTAACTTTGTTTAATCCTAAATTCTTTTCTTATCCGCATCTTGAAGTGATTGTTTTGGTTTATAATAAAGATAATTTAGTGGCAGTGACCAAAAGTAGGGTTTCCTTAGATAAAGAAGAAGTCAAAGATTTAGTTTTAACCTTACCACCTCTTTTGATTGAACCTACAGGTATTGAGGTTTATTTTCAAAGAACATCCTTAGAAAAATGAAACGAATTTTAACTGGCATTAGACCTACCGGCAAAATTCATCTTGGTCATTATTTGGGGTTTATTAAGAACCTTTTTTATTTTCAAGATAAATATCAAACTTTTTTAATGATTGCTGATTTGCATGCTCAAACACATCCTTTTCCTTATCACCCAAGAGAACTTAAAAAAAATACTTTTGAACTGGTTAAAGATTTGTTAGCTCTTGGCCTTAATCCTCAAAAAATCACTCTTTTTCGTCAAGCCGACATTCCTGCTCATTTGTATTTATATTGGATTTTTGGTTGTTTAACACCTTTGGGCGAACTTCAAAGAATGCATCAGTTCAAAGAATGGTCTCAAAAATATAACAAAGAAAGTATTAAGGCTGGTATCTTAATGTATCCAGTTTTACAAGCAGCTGACATTTTACTTTATCAAGCAGATTTAGTTCCAGTGGGAAAGGATCAGGTTCAGCATGTAGAATTTACCAGAGAAATGGTTAAAAAATTCAATTATTATTTTGGCAAGACTTTTAAATTACCTGAAGTTTATCTTGAAAAAGAAACTGAAAAAATTATGTCCTTAACTAATCCTACCAAGAAAATGTCAAAATCTGAACCCGAAGGTTGTTTATTTATTTTTGATGATGAAAAAACTATCAAGGAAAAAATTAAAAAGGCAGTGACTGATTCTGGTCATGAAATTAAGTATGATCCGCTCAATAAACCAGGTATTTCTAATTTAATGATTATTTACAAAACTCTCACTCAGAAACCCTTACCTGAAATTGAAAAAGAATTTGAAGGTTTAGATTATAACCATTTTAAAGAAAAAATTATCGAAGCCTTTTTCAATTACTTTAAGGAAGCCAGAATTAAAAGAAAAAAGTTAAAAGACAAAGATGTTCTTGAAGTTTTAGCTCAAGGAAAGAAAAAAGCTTCCCAAATTGCTCAAAAAACCTTAACAAAGGTTTTGATTAAAGTTGGTTTAAAATAAAACTTTCTTCACATTGACAAAGATAGCTCTTTTGTGTTAAAATTTGGAAAAAGGCCGAAGAAAAGAGGCAGCCAAAATTTTTGGCGTAAGTCCTCTCGAGGCAAAATGGTTAAAACAAAAAAAGAAAAAGAAAAAATTGTCCAAGATTTAAAAGAAAAATTTAAAAAAGCAACTGGTTATTTTTTAGTTAGTCTTTCCCATTTAAACGCTTCCGTAGAAAAAGATTTAAGAACTTTTCTGAAAGAAAATAATGCCCTTTTTCAAGTAGTTAAAAAAAATTTAATCTATAAAGCTAATCCTCAATTTCCTTTTTCTGACGGAGAGCTCAAATTGCCTTTTGCCTTGGTTTGGTTTTTTGATAAAAATTTGTCAGGCTTAAAAGTTTTTAAAAATTTAAAAGAAAAGAACGTAAGTTTAGAAATCGTTAAAGGTTTTCTTTTTAATAAAATTTTGGGTCCAATCGAAATCAAAGAAGTAATTAATTTACCTTCTCAGGAAGAACTTTTCCAAAAACTTATTAACCAACTTAAAGCTTCAATTTATCGTTTCCATTATGATTTGCGTTTTCCTTTACAAAAACTAGTTTTAATTTTGTCGGCCCTTAAAAAATAATTATTAAAATGAGCGAGAAAATTCAAAAAATTATTGAAGAAATTTCCAACTTAACGGTTGTCGAACTTAATGAATTGATTAAATCTTTAGAAGAAAAATTTGGAGTTTCAACAGTGATGACTGTTCCTTCAGCCGTTTCAGCACCAACAGCAGAAACAAAAGAAGAATCAACGACGGTTGATTTAGTTTTAACTGATGCCGGTACTAATAAAATCAATGTCATCAAACTTATTCGTGAACTTAAACCGAATCTTTCTTTAAAAGATGCTAAAGATATGGTTGATAATCCTCCCCAAAAACTAGCTGAAAAAATTGATCGAGCCAAAGCCGAAGAGTGGAAAAAGAAATTTGAAGAAGCTGGCGCCAAAGTTGAATTGAAGTAAGTTTATATTCTCAAAGAAACATTAGGACCAGGAACCATATTTATACTGGTTCATGGCTGTGAACCGAACTTCGCTTTGGTTCACGGGCACTTAGCTCAGGGGTAAGAGCGTCCGCTTCACAGGCGGAAGGTCGGGGGTTCAAATCCTCCAGTGCCCAAAACCCCCTCTTTTTTTTCTGTTTTACTTTTTTGGTATAATTTTAGTAGGTCGATCAAATAAAATCAATTCATTACTGGATAATTTTTCTCCAGTAATGAAAAAATCAATGCCCTTTCCTGAATTTTTTTTCACCTTCCAACTAATTTGGCCTGTAGTCGGCTTAATTGCTTTTTTCCTTTTAGGTGGCTTAAGAATAGTTGATCAATACGAACGTGGTGTTGTCTTAACTTTCGGAAAATATACCAGTACAAGACAGCCTGGTTTGACCTGGATTCTTATTGGTGTTCAAAAAATGATTAAAGTTGATTTAAGGATTGACACAGTGGATATCCCTCGACAAGAAGTAATAACTAAAGATAATGTGACTGTAGGTATAAATGCAGTGGTTTATTTTAGAGTAGAGAACGCCGAAAAAGCAATTTTGGAAATTCAAGATTTCCGCCATGCGGTGACTCTTTATGCCCAAGCAGTCTTAAGAGACGTAATTGGTGGTGTCGAATTAGACTTTTTACTTTCAGAAAGAGACAAAATTGCTGAGGAAATCAAAAAAATCGTTGATATCGCGACTGATCCTTGGGGTATTGATGTTTTAGCGATTAAGATTCAGGATATAGAGCTTCCAGCTGATATGAAACGAGTTATGGCTAAACAAGCAGAGGCTGAAAGAGAACGTCGTGCTCTTATTATTCAAGCCGAAGGCGAATACGTCGCCGCGGAAAAATTAGCTCAAGCAGCACAAATTCTTGCTTCAGTTCCAGGAGGAATATCTTTGCGAACTCTCCAAACTATTGAAAAAATCAATCCTGACCCTTCGAAAACAGTTATCTTCGCTCTTCCAATTGATTTTTTCGAAGGAATAAAAACCTTGTCGCAATTTATCAAAGATAAACAACAAAATAATCCATGAATAACCCTGAAAACCATCAAACCACAAAACCTTCTCTACCCTCAGTTCTAGATTTATTTAATCAAACAATCTCTTTCTATCGTTCCCGTTTTAATTTATTTTTTAAAATTTTAGCAATCCTTTTCTTTCTTTGGTTAGTTTCTATTTTTATAGGATTAGTTGGTGTGATGAAGGCGTTTTCTCCAGGGATGATTCAAGATCCGAATTTTTATTATATTTTTTTAACCATAATTTTACTTCTTGTTTTTGTACCTTTCCACCTTCTTTCTCTTTATGCCACTCTAGCTGTAATTGTAGAAGAAGGCCATACCTTAAAAAGTGCCTATCAAAAAGGATTAAAACTTTTCTTTCCTTTGTTTTGGACAACTGTAATTTTTAGTTTCACAGTTCTTGGTGGTGTCTTTTTATTTTTAATCCCGGGCTTAATTCTTGGAGTTTATTTATCTCTTTTTCCTTATGTAGTGTTGAGTGAAGAAAGAAGAGGAATCTCGGCCTTAGCGAGAAGTTGGTATTATGTAAAAGGATATTGGTGGTCAGTGTTTTGGAGATATTTATTTTTCGCTTTTTGTTTATCTTCTCTTTCCTCTGTGGTTTTGGTGATTATGTCCTTAGTGATCAAACCTAGATTAGCTGATTTAATAGAAAACCTCGATCTTCCTTTGTTGGTCTTTGAAGGATTTTTAGGCTTTATTGTTAATATGATTAATTTTTTTATCATGACCATCGGAACTCAACTTATGTTCATTTACGCTTATAAAATTTATCTTTCTCTAAAAAACATTAAAGAATCAGCCCTCATACCCGAAGATGAAGAAAAATCAAAAATAAAAATCAGAATTTTTGCAATTATTGGTTTTGTAATTTTTGCTTTTATCCTTTTTGCTCCTCTATTTTTAGGTCTTTTTGGAGGTTTAATATTTTAAATCCCGGTCTTTTTAAGAAAGATTCTTGCTAAATTTTATTTAATTTCTTTGAGAAATTCTTTGACAATCTGAGCAATGTCACCAGTGCTTTGGAAAAAAGATTTCCAAATAATGACAATGTCAGCATCATTAAAGATACTTCGCTGGACTTCCTGAAGAGTATCACCACCAGCTACAGCTACCAGAAGATCATAATTACTTTTAATTCTTTTAATTTCATGAAAAGGAATTTGTTTTTCTTTATTAAACCTTTCTTCATCAACCCCACGATGAAGAATAACTACCCGAGGTAGTTTTTTTAATTGCCTTAAGATTGACAAAGGATATTCAACATTCATCATATCTACCATAGCATCTAATCCTAACTCTTCACACTTTTGAATAAAAGCATTAAGAGATTCAATAGGTGCATGTCCAAGAGCAATCGCAGCATCAGCACCAGCTCTAGCAGCTAATTCAGCCTCTGTCTCACCTCTATCCATCATTTTTAAGTCAGCCACCACATAATGAAATACTTCTAACTCTAACTCTGAAGGTGATTTTGATTTAAATGCATGATGGAATAATTGAGCATGAAGATGAGCTACATACCATCTTTTAATTTCTCTTATTCCTTTTTCTCCGTAACGCTTAATAAGTGGAGTACCTACCTCAATTAAAATTCTGTCACTAAGGGGAATTTGTTGAATTATTTTTTTAGCTTCCTCTAAGGTGTGATTAAGCGAAATTTGGAGATATTTCTTTCTTGGATTAAGTTTGGAAACGGTTTTCTCCATGTTTTTATTAATTAATAATCTATGCCCCTGACAGGAGTCGAACCCTGTAGTAGAACCTTCGGTTCACTACAGGGTAAGCTCCTTTTAAAAATATCTATGCCCCTGACAGGAGTCGAACCTGCAACCTCGTGGTCCGAAGCCACGCGCTCTTCCACTTGAGCTACAGGGGCAATATTAATATTATATGAGAAAAAACAAGGGTTTACAAAGTTAAATACTTGTTAGTCTTTTTACTTGACAAATTGTGTAAAATATTTTTTAATTAATTTTATCTTCTTAAAGGGGTAACCTGGGCTCAAAAATATTAATTTAAGAGCATTTTTTCTGCTTCTAAATCATCAACATCAAGAAGCCACGCGCTCTTCCACTTGAGCTACAGGGGCCTTTGGCTAATTCCTCTTTCTTTTTAATTTTTCTACTAAAGATATTATCCAATATTTCCATGAAAATTTATAATCTATGGCAGGTAAAAATTTTATTAATTCACCACCAAAGCTTTTTTTAAATTGAGAAAAACCATACCAAGGATTTTGCGGATCATCATTTTTGGCTACTCCCCAGAAATTATAAAAATAACAACCTCTTTTTTTTGCTTCTTGGATGACTTCATAATGTAATTTATATTCAATGGGTTCTTTTGTGATTAAACTGGCCCCATGATGATAAAAGGCTATTTGATGAGAAAAAATAATTAAAGCCCCAGCATAATATTTTCCTTCTGCTTTGCCTAAAAAAAGCAAGGCTTTATTTTCTTTGCTGAAAATTTCAAATTCTTTTTTAATATATTCATAAGGATAAGGAATGAATTTTTTTCTTTTAGCTAAATCTTGATAAATTTCCCAAAAAATTTCAAATTTGTGAAGCTCAGTTGTTTTTTCAATTTCTAAATAAGGCTTTTTTAGGGAATCTTCGATTTGTTTTTTGCAACTATTTTTCATTCCTTCAAAAATATCCTTTCTTAAGTCTTTAAGCCAAAAATTTTCAGTTACGGAATAAACAGGAGCATAACGAAAACCGATTTGATAAAATTTTTTTAATTTTTCTTCATCATAAGGGATGCTTGAATTTATTCTTAAAAAAGCATATTTTTTATTCAAATTTCTTTTTTTAATTTCTTCAATAATTAACTTCACACCTTCAAATAAATCTTCATGCTGGTTTGTTGAAGAATTAGATTTAATCACTGGTCCATGAGGAATAATTAAAACATTACCTCTTTTTGCTTGATAACCAATAAGCTGGCAAACTCCTACCAATTCATTTTTTTCAAAAATTCCAAATCTAAAAATTTCTCTTCCCAGTTCTTTTTCCATTTCACCATATTCAAAGTCTTGCAAAAAACTTAAATAATTGTTTTCATCTAAAAAACTATTCCAGATCTTTTTATCGCTAATTTCTTTTATTTGCATTTAAACTAACTTTTTAATTTTATTAACGATATAATTTGCTATTTCTTCATCAACATCAATATGGGTTGGTAAATTAAAAATTTTTTTGCTAACTTTTTCAGCATAAGGACAATCACCTTGATAATCAAAAAGGCTCAAATCCATACCTTTTTTAAAAGGAGCCAAAACTCGAGTATACCAATCACCTAAATAAATTTTCTCTTTTTTAAATTTTTCTAAAATTTCATCTCTTTTTTCTGAAAAAAGAGGAAACCTTAAAAATATCGGTTCAGAATTTTCATTAATTTCAAAATCTTTAAATTCTTTTAAATAAAGAAAAGCAATTTTTTTTCGATGTTCATTGAACTTTTCTAATTTTTTCAGCTGATTTTCTAATAAAGGAAAAAGTTCTTGGGGAAATTTCATTAAATAATTTTTAGGTTTCCTTCCAAATTTTTCCACTTCGCTCACCATTTCCAAAGTCAAACCCTTTTTTCTCAAAAAATACAAAAATACTTTTGTTAAAAAGTTATAATTCTTTTTTGCTTGATATAAAATTTTTCCTGTAAACAAAATTTTTCTTATTTCATTTTTAGAATATTCTTCGAGTTTTTGATATTCTTTTTCCATTTTTTCTAAAAAATTTTCTTTCTCGCCCAAGAGACGGTTGTTGTTGATCACCAAGGCTCCGCCAATAATACTTGAAATTACTTTATTTCTGTTAAAACTTAAAAGAGCAAAATCACCAAAATTTCCTAAATAAATATTTTTATATTTTGCACCTAAACTATGAGTTAAATTTTCAATAATAAAAATGTTATTTTCTTTGGCTAAATTTAAAATTTCATCAATTTTTGCCGGCAAACCAAAAGTATTTTGAATAATTATGGCTAAGGTATTTTTATTAATCTTCTTTTTTAAGTCTTCAAGATTTAAGTTAAAACTTTGATCAATATCAACAAAAACTGGCTTTAATCCAGCAAATTTTATAGCATTCGGCACCACCAAGCAAGAAAATGCTTGAGTAATGACTTCCTTTTTGTGACTGACTTCTTTTAATATATATAATAATAGAGTCAAAGCAGATCTTGCTGAATTAAAAAAATAAAAATCTCCCTGAGGAAAATAAGACTTTAAAATATTCTTAACATTATTAAAAGAATTTTCTAACTTGTTTCTTTCCAAATCATCATCTTTGCTTGGATCTGAGCCTTGCTCTGGTTCATAACGCTTCATAATTTCATAATCATCCTCTTCAAAGTTTGGCACTAAATCAATGTTAATGATTCTCATTTTTCAAAATTAAGCTCTGGACTATATTTATACGGGTAAAGGTGTTAATTTTTCAGGCAATCGATTAAAAATCCAAATACCAACTTGAGGATATTTTAGACCCTGAAGAAAATTTTTCAATTCTTTTTTATCTTTGACAACCCGAACTTTATTTTTGAGAACCTCTTTAAAAATTTCAAAATAATCATCAAAACTTAAAATAATTTCATCAAAATTGTCAAATTCTTTGGCTAAATTTTTATAAATCTCTTTTGTTTCTTTGCCAAGCTCAAAAATTCCATTAAAAATAATTACTTTATAGTTAAAATTTGAATTTTTAAAAAATTTTATGGCCTCAAAAACACCTTTTAAATTAGCATTATAAGAATCATCGAAGATATATAAATTTTCTTTTCTTTTAAGTTTTAAAAATCCTTCAGGAAGCTCAATATTTTTAATTTTTTCTTGATATTTTTCTAAAGCAGAAATTTGATCAAGAAAAATCAGACAACCAACTAAATTTTCCACTTGCATCGGAAAAATTAAATTAGTTTCAAATTCATAAATTTTATTTTTGGTTTTTAATCTAAATTTTGTTTTTTCTAAATCATTTTCTAAAATCTCATAAGTATAACAGATCGTTTCTTTTTTATAAAAGCCTTGTCCTGAATCGAGTTTGCTTTGATGTGGGGCATAAGTAATAATTTTTAGATTCTTATTCAATTTCTCAATTTTATCCTTTAATTTTTCAAAATACTCATGATTAACATTTACAAAAACTATTCCTTCTTTCATCCAAATCATTCCTTCAATTCCTTCTCCTTGAATAATATTTTCAATATTCCCAAATAAAAATAAATGTTGCTTGGTAATACCTGTTACAAACAAAAAATCGGGCGTGACATATTTTGTTATCCACCTAATATTTCCTAAATAATAAGAACCAAATTCAACTAATAAATATTCATAATTTTTTAAATCAACTTTTAATAAATACTTTAAGATAGCATATTCATGATTAATTCTTGGAGGTAAAGACAAAACCTTAAAATCACCTTTCATTAATTGATGTAAAATTTCTTTAGTGCTTGACTTTCCATAACTTCCAACAAAGCCAACAATTTTAAGATGATCTTTTTCTAATTTTTCTTTAACTTTCTTTCCTAAATAATTTAAATAAGGTTTAACACAAAAATCAAAAATTAAAATTGCTAAAGTAAAAACAATAAATTGAGAAAGCCATAAAGAAAGAACAAAAAAGATTAACGGATGATTGTGAGAAAAATATAAGAAAGAAAAATTAATTGAAAAAGCAAGAAAAGTAACAATGATTACTTTTGGGGTAAAATGAATCCTTTTCAAAAAATTAAATCTCAAGGCAAAAAATAAAATTAACAAAAAAATTAAAAAATCAATCCTCTTAAAAATCTCTAAAAAAAATTGTTCTAAAACGAACTTGTTCTGGTTTAGGGTTAAAAATAAAGATAAAAAATAAAAAAAGTAAAGAAAATATTCCTTAAAATTAAAAACTAATCTTTTTGAACTTGGCAAATAAAAATGAGCCCGGGCACGCTTTAAAAGATAATCCTTAATCTGATAGAACCTCAAAACAGAAGCTCCGTTAATAAGAAAAATTATTAAAGTTAAAATAAAACTTATCATTAAGTTAATTTTAATAAATTTTTAGATATTCTCTTTACGGAAAATTGTTTTCTTTAAAACCTTCGCAAATTCTTCTGGTTTTTCTTTGTGAAAACTATGGCCACCCTCAAGAGGAATAAGAGAAGAATCTTTAATTAAATTTTTCAAAATTAAACTATGTTTAAAAGGCGTAATTTTATCTTTTTCTCCCCAAAAAATAATTGTTTTTATTTTTAATTCTTTTGCTTTTTCCCTTAAATCAAGATAAATATTTTTCATCGTTTCTTTTAAAATATCATCAGCTAAAAAATAATCATAACTACCAACAAAAAGACGATAAAAAAACCTCTTTAAAAAATAAAGCAATCTATGAGGTAAAATTTTTTCAAAAACTTTAAATATTTTTGAGATTGCTTCAATAATTTTTACTTTCAAGTTTTTTTCTCTGATAAGGGCTGGAGCATACAAAATTAAAGTTTTAATTTTTTCAGGATGTTTTAAGCTGTAAAGCATGGCTAAGTTTCCGCCAAAAGAATGGCCTAAAAGATAAAATTCATCTAAATCTTTCAATTTTTCTTCTAAATAATTTAAAAAATCTTCATAATTATAAGGTCTTTCAATTTTAAAATCTAAGCCAGGCAAATCAATTAAATAAACATCAAAATCCTTTAAATAAGGTAAAAGAGGAAAAAAAGATTCTTTTTTAGTCCATCCATGTAAAATAACCAATTTTTCTTTCATTTAATTATGTAAAGGATCTTATTTTTTAGGTTTTTATAACTCTTTATTATGCTTAAAATACGTGTGGCAATTAAATCTAAGTTTTTAGTTCTCAAACCAACCACTATTATCCCATAATGACTTTCATGATAAAATTTTTCATTTAAAAAATCCTTATCAAAAGTTATTATCAACATACGATTCTTTTTAGCGTGATTGAAAATTGTTTCGTCACTTGATCCTTTTAAGGCTGTAAATACAACATGATTTACTTCATGATTTTTTAATTTATCTTTTAAATCTAGAGGAACATTCTCATCTAGTAAAATTTTCATACTTTTATAATGTCTTCGTTCTTTAACCTTTTAGCCGAGTATTTTAAACAAGCCTTTATATCTTCTTTTTTCAATTGTGGGTATTCTTTCAAAATTTCTTTTTCGGTCCAGCCATGAGCTAAAAGTTCTAAAATTAAATCAACCGAGATCCTTGTTCCTTTAATCACTGCTTTTCCTTTTAAAATTTTTTGATCGAAAACAATTCGACTCATTTCTTTTTAATTATAACACAAAAATTTTATAATTTTTCTATGAAACTTGAAGAACTTGAAATACCCTTAACAGAAATTAAAGGCATTGGTCATAAGACAGCTTTAAAATTAGCAAAAAATAAAATTAAAACTGTGAGAGATTTGATTTATTATTTTCCTTATAAATATTTAGATTTAACCAAAATCAAAAAAATCAAAGATTTAAAAATTAACGAGACCGCACCCGTTATCGGCAAATTGACAAATTTAAAACTTTTTCCTTCGCCAAAAGGCAGAATGTTTTTGTTGCAAGGAATTATTTCTGATGAAACTGGAAGTTTAAAAATTGTTTGGTATAATCAGCCCTTTTTAGCAAAAATTTTAAAAGGAGAACCAATGTTAATGGTTTACGGCAAACTTGTTAAAAATAGTTTTGGCCTAAATCTTCAATCACCAAAATTTGAAATTTTAAAAAGTAAAGAGGACTTCAAAGGAAAAATTGTTCCTGTTTATTCTGAAATTGAAAATTTAACTACAAATTTTTTTGCTAAATTAATTCAAAATATCTTACAAAAATATAAAATCAAATATTTACGTGATCCTTTACCTGAAGAAATTTTAAAAAAATTAAATTATCCAAAATTAGGAGAAGCAATTTTAAAACTTCATCAACCAAAATCTCTTGAAGAAGCCAAATTAGCTGAAGAAAGATTAAGTTTTGAAGAAATTTTATATTTTGAATTAGCGCAATTTTTAGAAAGAAAAAATCTGGAAAAAAACAAAGCGCCCATCATTGAAAAAGATGAAGAGCTCACAAAAAAATTTTTAAGCCAATTTGATTTTCAATTAACTCAAGGCCAAAAAAGAGTTCTTGAGGAAATTTTTAATGATCTTAAAAAAGGAATACCTATGAACAGATTATTACAAGGAGAAACAGGTTCAGGAAAAACTTTAATTGCAGAAATTCTTTCTTTAAATATTATTAATAATAATTATCAGGTTGTTTTTATGGCACCAACAGAAATTTTGGCTCAACAGCATTTTCAAAGATTTTTAAAAGACTTTTCTCAATTTGATTATGGTTTAGCTCTTTTGACTTCAGGACAAACTTATTATGGTGAAAAAGGCTTTCGGGTTTTTAAAAGTTTAAAGGAAATAAACCGTCTTTTAGCTTTAGGTAAAATCAAAATTTTAATTGGAACCCATTCTTTAATTGAAAACCCTTTAACTTTTCAAAAAATTGGTTTAGTTATTATTGATGAACAACAAAGATTCGGGGTGGAACAAAGAAGAAAATTAATTTCTCAAACTCGTCAAGATTTTTTGCCTCATTTTCTTTCCATGACAGCTACACCTATTCCAAGAACCTTAGCTTTGGCTTTTTATGGTGATTTAGATTTTTCTTACCTTGAAGAAAAACCTTTTGGTCAAAAAGAAATCAAAACCTATCTTATCTCTTCTAAAAAAGAAGAAATAATGTGGAACTTTGTTAAAAAAGAAATTAATGAAGGTCATCAAATTTTTGTTATCTGCCCTCGTGTTGAAGAAGGAGAAGATGAAGTTAAATCCGTTAAAGCTGAATATGAAAGAATTCAAAAAATTTTACCTCAAGCAAAAATTGCCATGCTTCATGGAAAAATGCGTGCTGAAGAAAAAGAATCAATTTTGAAAAAGATGCAAAAAAATGAAATTAATGTTTTAGTTGCTTCTTCAGTTATTGAAGTTGGTATTGATTTACCTTTAGCCACAGTCATGATTATTCAATCACCAGAAAGATTTGGTTTAGCTCAACTTTATCAATTGCGCGGTCGTGTTGGTCGAAGCATTCATCAAGGTTATTGTTTTTTAGTTCCCCAAAAATTAACTCCTAAATCAAAATTAAGACTAAAATATTTTTTACAAGCAAAATCAGCTTTAGAACTTTCAGAATACGATTTAAAACTTCGGGGCAGTGGTGAACTTTTAGGTGAAAGACAAGCAGGCATTCCTGATTTTGCGATGAGATCTTTGACTAATCTTAAATTAATTGAAAAAGCAAGAAAAATCGCAGAAGAAATTTTAAAAAATTTTGAGCTTCAAAAATACCCTGAATTAAAAAAAGAAATTGAAAAAAGAAAAAAACTTTTAGCGGTTTAATTTATCCAGGAGTTTTCCACAAGAAAAACTTGACATTTAAAAAACCCTTATTTATAATAATTTTTACTTTTTCAGAACTTCAATGAAGTTATCCACAATTAAAATCTTGACTTTTGAAAATTTTTTAGGATATAATTTGTTTTGAAAAATAAGGTCTAAGTTAATTTTTATTAAGGCGTAAATTAATTTCTAAAATCAAAAATGGAAAGACAAAAATTGATCGTTGGTCTTACTCTCGTTTCCCTTTTATCTTCGAGCGTCGCTCCTTTAAGTTTTACCTTCGCTCAAACCTGTGATCCCGATGCTTTAGTTCCTGTTTCTTATGGCCAAAGAGGCCCAGCAGTAAGAAATGCCCAAGCTTGTTTAATTGAAGCAGGTTATGATATTCCTGCAGGTGCGACAGGTTATTATGGTTCTCAAACAAGAGCAGCGGTAAGGGCCTTTTATGCTGATTGGTATGGTTCGTGGCATGGAAATAATCTTGGTCCAAAAGGTGTAGCTGAGCTTAAATCAAGATTAGCTGAAGCTCCAGCACCCACACCTGGAATCAGCCAAGAAGTTCTTCAACAAGTTTTAACATTGCTTCAACAAGGAAAAACTGCTGAAGCTCTTGCTTTACTTTTAACTGCTTTAGGTCAGCAACCACAACAACCACCATCACCAGAACAACCACCAGCACCAACGGGTGAAGTTTCAGCTTCTTTAGCTCCTGACAATCCTCCAGCAGGCACTTTAATTGCTCAACAAACAAATGCCACTTTATTGAAATTTGTTGTTTCTAATGGAACAAATCAAGCTGTTACCGTAACTTCCTTAAAAGTGAAAAGAGGTGGTGTTTCTTCTGATTCAACCTTACCAAATGTTTATCTCTTTGCTAATGACCAAAGAGTTTCTGATCCTGCTTCCTTTTCTGCTGGTTATGCTCATTTCACTGGCTTAAATGTTCAAGTTCCTGCTAATGCTTCGGTTACTTTTGCTGTTGTGGCTGATGTGGCTGCAGGAACAGCAGGTCAAACAGTTAATGTTTCTGTGCAATCAGCAAGTGATATCGGTGGTGTCACAGTGACAGGTAATTTCCCTCTTTCTGGTAATACTTTCACTATTGCTTCAACACCCTCTGATTTTGCTAGTGTAAGCGTTTCTAATGTTCAACCAAGTACCGCCGGAACCGTTAATGCTGGTACTCAAGCCTACTCTGTCTTTAGTGCTACTTTGAATGTTAACAATCGTGATGTTTTACTCAAGAGTCTTAGATTAAGAATGATTGGTTCAATTTCCCAAAATGATCTTCAAAACTTCACTTTAAATGTTGACGGTCAACAAGTAGCTACAGCTACTTCTTTAGGTTCTGATAATTATGTTACTTTTGTACCTTCTTCACCAGTTACTTTAAGGGCTGGTACCAGAAACCTTGATGTTCGTGCTGATATTGTCGGTGGAGCTACGAGACAATTCTCCTTCTCTTTAAGATACCCCTCTGATCTAAATGTTGTTGATTCTCAATATAATGTTGGTGTTCCAGTTTCTGGAGTTCCAACAACAACAGCGCAAACAACCATTTCTGGTGGTTCTTTAACGGTTCAAAGATTACCTCTTGAGACTACTTATGTTGTCAAAGATACAAGAAAAGCATTAGCTAAATTTGAATTCAGAGCTTTTGGTGAACCAGTTAAAGTTGAAAGCTTAACTGTTCGAGCTAATTGGACCGGTACTTCTACTAATTCTGCCTTAAGAAATGGTGCTATTTATGTTAATGGTTCCCAAGTCGGTCCAACATTAAATATTTCAGCTTCAAATGCTGGTACTCAATTTAGTAATCTTAACTTTACTGTCAATCCTGGAACG
>FWWM01008043.1_pt1 | contig 20594 bp, 15 predicted proteins | sample 2228351 | NCBI WGS metagenome assembly FWWM01 (sample SAMEA103939774, study PRJEB20133) | metagenome
TCATATTTCAGGGGTAATCCATGGAGAAAGGAGTTTCTTCCAGAAAACAAGGTAAAAGACTTACCATTCTTGGAGTCTTTCTCCTCTTTCTTATATTGGTAATGGTAGAGATATTTCTTCAGGGCTCCAAGAGACTTTCCATTCCATTTGTATTGGATTCAACAATTAGCCATCTTCTCTTTAACATTGTTTTTATTCTTATTGTAATAATAATATTTGTTCTTTCCAGGAATATAATAAAGCTTTACCTCGAAAAGAGAAAGGGGGTTCTTGGTTCCCATTTTAAAATTCAGTTAATGTTATTCTTCATTGGTTTTTCAATTATTCCCACTATAATGATGTTTGTTTTCGCTTCTGATCTGATATCGAGAAATATCGAAACATGGTTTGCATCCCCCATCGAGGATATGATGAGCAATTCCAAGATAATAGGAGAGGCAATCTACAAAAGAATAGAGAGTGACTCTTTTAAATTCTCAGAGATAATCATCTCTGAAATAAAAAAGAAGTCTTTGTATTTACCTCTCAATAGGCACGAATTTCAGGAGTTTCTAAAAGAAAGAATGACTCTTTATCAAATCGATTTCATAAATTGTTATCTCAATGAGCAGGAGATTGTGAGTTTGGCAAATGCCAATTTACCAATGATTGAGTGGATTGACATCCCCCTTGAGTCTGTAAAGAAAGCCATCAGAGAGGGAAAGGTGAGATGGATTGATGAACTGGGGACTGGAGAGCTTATAAGATGCGGAATCTCCACTGACATTGAAGGATTGGGGAAATTAACTTTATTTTCTGGAATTTATATTGAGGAAGGTTATATTAATCCTCTTAAAAATATTTCCTCAGCAGTTATAAGATATCAGCAAATGAAACTTTACAAGGATCCAACAAGAACCTCATATCTTCTTATTCTTTTGTTTATCGCTCTTCTTCTTATTTTTTCAGCAAGCTGGCTTGGGATACACCTTGCAAGAACTATTACCACTCCTGTGGAAAGATTGGCAATAGCCACAGAGGAGGTATCCAGAGGAAATCTCGAAATAGAGGTGGAGCCACCTCCTTCAGGAGAGATAAGATTGCTTACAGAGTCCTTTAACAGGATGGTTAAAGAATTAAAAGAAAATCAAGAGATTCTCTTTGAGAAGACTCGAGAACTCGAAAACAGAGCACAGTTTATAGAGACTGTTCTTGCCAATGTTCCTGCAGGAGTAATAACAATAAACGATAAAGGATTCGTCTCCTCTGCTAATTCTGCGTCTTTAAAGATGTTGAATCTTTCTCATGACATTGTGGGAAAAGATTACAGGGAATTATTTAATAGCTCTCCTTATGAGGACATAAAAAATTACATAGATAAAACATTTAAAGGTAGATATAAAATCTCTGAGAAAGAACTGATCATTCAGATAGATGGGAAAAGTTATACTTTCGCTATCAATATAACTCCATTTACAGACCAAGATGGGAACTTTCTCGGGGTTATATTGGTTTTCGAAGATCTCACCCAATTTGTTATGATGCAGAAACTTGCAGCATGGCGGGAAATAGCTCAAAGAGTAGCTCATGAAATTAAAAACCCTTTAACTCCAATTCAGCTTTCCGCAGAAAGGATACTTAAAAATATTGAGAGAAAAGAGCATATTGATAAAAAATTGATAGAGGAAGGTTTGAAAAACGTTTTAAGGGAGGCTTCCACAATAAAAACTCTTGTTTCAGAATTTTCTAAGTTTGCAAGGATGCCTTCTGTTCAGTTAGCTCCAGCCAATATTTCGGAAATTATAAGAGAAACAGTTACTCTTTATAAAGAGAATTACAAGGAGGTCGAGTTTATTCTGGAAATAGATTCTAACACACCTGAACAGATATTGGCAGATTCTGACCAGTTGAAAAGAGCGCTTATAAATATAATAGAGAATGCTATTGAAGCTATGAATGGCCATGGGAAGATATTAATTGCGACTCGGTTCAAAAGAGACACGTCCAGATTGACAATAGAAATAGCAGACAATGGACCAGGTATTCCTGAATCAGATAAGGACAAACTATTTCTTCCGTATTTCTCAACAAAGAAGAGAGGAAGAGGTCTCGGTTTAACAATAGTCAGCGAAATAATAAGTGAACATAAAGGGTTTCTTCACATTGAGGACAATAAACCGAGCGGAACAAAATTCTTAATCGAGATACCAGTATGAAAGAAGGAAAAATTCTTTTAATAGATGATGAAAAGAGCATAAGGGATTCTTTGAAGGGAATTCTTGAAGACGAAGGTTTTGAGGTAAAGGAAGCGGAGAGCGGGGAATCTGCAATAGAAATAATTAGAAAGGAAAGATTTGATGCCATTCTCTTGGATGTCTGGCTCCCTAGCATGGATGGTATCGAGGTTTTGAAGAATATAAGAGATAGAGAGGATAACTGCCCTGTAATTATGATTTCAGGCCATGCTAATATAGAGACTGCAGTAAAAGCTACAAAGATCGGAGCTTACGACTTTCTTGAAAAACCTCTTTCCAGTGAAAGAGTTCTTTTGACCATAAAGAATGCCTTGAAACAGAGAAAATTGGAAGATGAGAACATACTTTTGAAAGAGAAGGTGAAAGCAAAATATACCATGATAGGGGAGAGTAGAGCAATAAAAGAGATAAAAAAGCTCATAGAAGATATTGCACCTACCAATGGTAGGGTTTTAATAACTGGAGAAAATGGAACAGGAAAAGAACTTGTTGCAAGGCTTATCCATGAGAAAAGTTTAAGAAGGCACAAGATATTTGCAGAGATTAACTGCGCAGCTATTCCTGATGACCTTATCGAATCAGAACTTTTTGGTTATGTTAAAGGAGCATTCACAAATGCTCTAAAAGACAAAAAAGGTAAGTTTCTCCTCGCAGATAGAGGCACTCTCTTTCTTGATGAAATTGGGGATATGAGTTTGAAAACCCAGGCAAAGGTTCTAAGAGTAATTGAAGAACAAAAATTTGAGCCTCTCGGAAGCACAGAGTCTATAACAATTGACACAAGAATTATAGCTGCTACAAACAAAGACTTACAATTAGAGATCCATAAAGGCACTTTTAGAGAAGATTTGTTTTTCAGAATAAATGTTATTCCCATTCATGTTCCCCCTTTAAGAGAAAGGAAGGAGGATATCCCGTTGCTGGCAAAGCATTTTCTTGAAGAGTTTTCAGAAGAATATGGGAAAAAACCTAAAGAATTCACACCTTCTGCCATTGAAAAACTCACAACTTATTCATGGCCTGGAAATGTAAGAGAGCTAAGGAATCTAATTGAGAGAATTGTTATCATTTCGAAGGACGACAAGATTGATGCAAAAGATATAAATCTTCCGGGCGAGGTGAAGAGAACCGTGGATTCATTTTTTGACCTCAAGTTTTTTGAAGCGAAAGAGATTTTTGAGAGGAATATAATCTTAAAACATCTTACCGATAATAACTGGAACATTGCAAAAACTGCTAAATCTCTTGGTCTTGAAAGAACAACCCTTTATAAAAAAATGAGATCCTTGGGTATTTCTCCTGAAGAAAAATAGAAAAGATTTTTGTGGTTCAGCTTGATTATTCCTTTGATTTGGATTATAAATTTCTTTTGGTGTTATAGGAGGTAGTAGGTATGCTTAAAGCAATGAGAAGAAATGTCAAAGCTCTTTCCCTATCTCTATGGCTTGTTGTTTTTTCTTTTATTTTCTTCATCTTTTACAGTTGGGGAACAGGAGGAAGATTAATAAGGGAAAATATAAATTTTATTGCTACTGTAGGGAAACAAGAGATAACGATAGAAGAATACAAATCAAATCTTTTCCAAACTCTTCAGAGACTCTCAAGAACGCAGAGCGGAAGACTTTCAAGATCCATGATAATTGGTATGGGTTTGCCTGAACAGGTTTTGCAGGGATTGATTTCCGATAGAGTGGTCCTTCTCCTGGCTCAGAAATTGAACCTTGTGGCTACAGATGAAGAGGTGAGAGAAAAAATAATAAATAGTCCTGAGTTTCAGAGGGATGGGAAATTCATTGGATTTGAGGAATATAAGAGGCTCTTAGCGTATAACAGAATTGACCTCAAAGATTTTGAAGATATGAAAAGAATAGAGGTTTTAAAAGACAAATTTGTCAAGGTTTTGACCGCTTCAGCCACCATTTCTGAGAAAGATGTTTTAGACTACTATAAAAGAGAAAGAGAAAAAATAGATATCGAATATGTAATAGTTGATTTTTCGAAAATTCAGCTGGATAGAGAGCCTTCCATGGATGAGATAAAAAGTTGGTTCCAGAAAAATAAAGAGTCCTTCAAAATACCGGAGAAGAGGAAGGGAGAATATGTCCTATTAGATCTGGATAAGATTAAAGGAGAAGTGGAGGTAACAGAGAGCGAGATAAGGGATTACTGGCAGGAGAATCAGTTCTTTTTTCAAACTCCAGAAAAAAGAAGAGTGAGCAGAATTTATTTAAAATTCGGAGAAAAGGAGAAAGAGAAGGCTCTTTCTAATGCTAATCAGATAATTGAGAAAGTGAAGACAGGAGAAAGTTTTGAGGATTTAGCAAAGAAATTTTCTCAGGATGAGAAAGCTCAGGAAGGGGGCGACTGGGGGTTTGACTACATGGCAAATTTTACTTCTGAAGAGATGGAAAGAATTCAGAAATTGAATTTAAATGAGGTATCAGAGCCTATAGTTTTAAAAGATTCCATCTCGATTTTAAAAGTTACGGAGTTAATTCCTGCGGAAGTTAAACCCCTTGAGGAGGTTTCCAGCCAGATAAAAGAGATGCTTATTTATGACAAAGCTCAGAGGCTTGCCCAGAAGAGAGGAGAGGATATTTCAAAAGAGGCGAAAAAAAGGAAGAGTCTATCAGAATTGGCTAAGATAAGAGGTCTTGAGATTAAGAGCACCCCATATCTTGCCGTGGGCGATTCCCTTCCAGAGGATCCTTCAGGTTCAATTACTCAAAACCTTTTCCAGTTAGAATTGAAAAAAGTCTCCGAACCTTTCACGACTTTCAAAGGAGTGTGCGTTCTTCAGCTTTCAGGAATTCAAAATAGTAGGGATGCAAAATTTGAGGAGGTGGAGGGGAAAGTAAAAGAGGGGTATCTTAAATTTTTAAAGAAAGAGAAAGCAAAAGAGATAGCATCTGCGATAAAATCATCTCTTTCCTTTAAATCTATGGAGGAAATCCAGAAAGATTCAGCTCTTAGTTATTACAACAAAGAAATCAAAAGAATGGACGCTATCGAAGGCATAGGATACAATCTCTATATTGAGGAAGCCATTTTTACCTTGAAAGAGGGAGAGATTTCAGAACCCCTGCCATTTGAAAATGGGTATGTTATTTTCAAAATCAGGAAATACATTCCTCCTGATATGAAAGATTATGAGACGGAAAAAGATAAAATTAGAAGCATGCTTGAGCAGGAAGCGAAAAACAAAATGATTCAGGCTTTTTTTGAGAAATACAAGGAGGAGTTTCAGGTAAAATTTAATCAGGAAGTTTATAAAAAAGTAGTGGATGAAATCTTAGGTAGATTTTAAGCCCATGTTTTTTAATGCACCAAGCTTTCTTGCTAAAAGGATTTTTTGATAGGGGAACGGAACAAAATTTTATAAAGGAGATAGATAATGGAACCAACAAAAAAATCATTGGCTCCAGAAGCATATAGGGAATTAAAAGAGGATGAAAACTACATTCCTTTTGTCCCAGCTGATTCTGTGACACCAGAAGTTACAGGACGGTCACTTTTTATTGGAGCTCTTATGGCTTTTGTATTTACTTTTGCTGCTGCATATCTGGGATTGAAAGTGGGGCAGGTATTCGAAGCAGCTATCCCTATTGCTATTCTTGCTGTAGGGATAAAGTTTCTCTATAGAAGAAGGAGCACTATTCTTGAGAACGTAATAATTCAGTCCATAGGGGCTGCTTCCGGGGTTGTGGTGGCAGGCGCTATCTTTACAACACCAGCTCTTTTCATTCTTGATTTAAACCCAAAATTTCTTTACATATTTATCTCAGCTTTTCTTGGTGGATGTCTTGGGGTTTTCTTTTTGATCCCTTTGAGAAAGTACTTCTGTGTGGAGCAACATGGAAAACTTCCCTTTCCTGAGGCGACAGCTACCACAGAGATTTTGGTTTCTGGAGAAGCTGGTGGAGCTCAGGCAAAAGTTCTTGTAATGAGCATGTTAGTGGGAGGGATTTACGATTTTCTTTCTACTTCCATGAAATTATGGAATGAAATGATAACATTTCAGTGGATCAGTTTTGCTTCAAGACTTAAAGATAAAGCAAGAATGGTATTGAAAATTGACGCCCTCTCAGCTCTCTTTGGACTTGGATACATAGTAGGACTGAGATACTCCTCTGTAATTGTTGCGGGTTCTTTTCTATCGAATCTAATCATAATTCCCTTGATATGGAAATTCGGGCAAAATTTCTCAGGTATAGTCTCTCCCGGGACAATTCCCATAAGTGAGATGACCGAGTCAGCAATATTTAGGACATATGCACAGAAAATCGGCATCGGAGCTATAGCCACAGCCGGTTTTATTGGAATAATAAAATATCTTCCGATAATGATGAGAGCTTTTTCCATAGGATTTAAGGAGATATTTAAGGGAAAATCTTCAACAGGAAATGTGGAAAGGACTCAGCAGGATCTTAAAATGTCCACAATTATAGTGGGCTTAATTCTCACTATTTTGTCTCTTTTTATATTCTTCTCATATATTTCAGGTCCCAAAATCGCGATTATCGGGGTTCTTCTTGTTATGCTACTCAGCTTTCTTTTCACCACTGTTGCAGCTTACGCCATTGCAATTGTGGGCACAAACCCAGTATCAGGGATGACTCTTGTTACTCTAATCATAAGTTCCATTGTTCTTATAAGCGCAGGTCTTTCAGGTAGAAGTGGAATGGCTATAGCTCTCTTAATGGGTAGTGCAGTATGCACTGCTTTGGCTGTTTCAGGAGGGTTTATAACGGATCTCAAGATTGGTTACTGGCTGGGTGCTACTCCAAGAAATCAGCAAAGATTCAAGTTTCTGGGCATTCTTGTGTCTGCTCTGATAGTGGGAGCGGTGATATTCCTTCTTGATAAGGCTTATCCTTTTAAGTCAGGCGCTCTTCCAGCTCCTCAGGCTAACCTCATGGCTGCTATAATTTCATCTCTTATGTCTAAAGAACCTATTCCCTGGTTTCTCTATGGAATGGGTGCATTAATAGCTCTAATGATTGAAATGACAAAAGTTCCTACTCTTGCTTTTGCTCTGGGGATGTATATTCCTATGGAACTTAATACACCTCTTTTCATTGGAGGACTTGTCTCCTACCTTCTAAAGAAATCCTCAAAGAATGAGTCCGTAGCTAATGCAAGAGTGGATAGGGGGACTCTTATAGCATCAGGTTTTATTGCTGGCGGAGCTCTTATGGGAGTTTTAGGGGCTGTTTTAAAAATATTTAATTTTGATAGGGTGATCTCCATAGGCATTCCTTTTATTTTCAAAGATGGAAGATGGGTGGAAGGAAATCCTGCGCAATGGTATTTGGATTATGGAGAGATTATAAGTCTTATTTTCTTTGTGCTTCTTTCTGCCTGGGTTTTCCGTGAAGCAAGAAAAGCTAAAAAGGAATAAGGGATAGAGCATATAAAAATGGATAACCTTTTAATTGAGAAATTAAATCAAGCAGAAACACTTTTGAGGGAAAAAGGAATAGATCTTTGGCTTACATTTGTGAGAGAGACCGAATTGATTCAGGATCCTGTCCTGCCCTTTATTTTAGACACAGGCTGTACTTGGCAAAGTGCATTTATAATTACAGCAAAGGGAAGAAGGGTTGCCATTGTGGGAAGCCTTGACAGAGAAAAGGTTTCGAGAACAGGGCTTTACAGGGAGATTATCCCTTATGTGGGCTCCATAAAGGAACATATCCTTAAAATTTTACAAGAGGAAAAACCAGAGAAAATAGCTCTTAATTTTTCAAAAGATTCACCATCATCTGATGGTTTGACTTATGGAATGTTTCTCAAACTCATGGAGTATCTTGAAAACACAGAATGGACGGACAAGGTGGTTTCTTCAGAAGAAATAATATCTGCTCTTAGAGGCAGGAAGACCCCTGAAGAGATAAGAAGGATAGAGGAAGCTATAAAAATTACAGAGAGAATCTTTGATAGTGTTACCAATTTTATAAAGCCAGGGGTCACGGAGAAAGAAATAGCAGATTTCATGAAAGAAGAGGTGGTAAGAGAGAAAGTTGAACCAGCATGGGAGGAGGAAACAAATCCAGCTGTTTATACAGGTCCTCAGGAAAGCGGAGCTCATTCAGGTCCTACCTTTAGAAAAGTGGAAAGAGGTCATGTTATTAATATAGATTTTGGCGTTAGATTTAAGGGCTATGTTTCAGATCTTCAAAGGGTTTGGTATGTGGCAAGAGATGATAGGGAGATACCTGAAAAGGTTAGGAGAGCTTTTCAAACTGTAAGAGAAGCTATTAAACTTTCCCAGCAATTCCTTAAGCCGGGAGTTAAGGGCTGGGAAGTGGACAGTGTGGCAAGAGAGTTTATAAAATCCAAGGGTTATGAGGAGTTTCCTCATGCTCTCGGGCACCCTGTAGGGAGGTCTATTCATGATGGGGGTGCTCTTCTTGCTCCAAAATGGGAGAGATATGGGACAATTCCCTTCCAAAAAGTGGAAGAGGGAAATGTCTTTACTCTGGAGCCCAGAATAAACCTTCCTGAGTATGGAGTGATTTCCGTGGAAGAAATTGTAGTTGTAGAAAGTAACGGAAGCAAATTTCTTTCTTCCCCTCAAGAGGAGATTATTTTGATAAGGTAATTTTTTAAAAACGAGTTTTATTAATGGGAACCTGTAAGATCTGTGGATTAACTTCTGAACATGTATCAAAATTTTTGAGCCTATGTTCCAGATGTATTAAAGAAAGATTTTCTGAGGCCTTGCCTCAGATAGAGGCTGCGCACAAATTATCCCGTTTAAAATTTAACTTACCTGTTTCACCTCCTCAGGAAAAAGATGGGAAAGAATGTAATATTTGTATCCATGGGTGTAAAATATCTCCTGAATCGCCAGGATATTGCGGTTCCCTTCCCCTCGGTTCCCTGGATTGGTATTATGATCCCCTTCCCACCAATTGTGTTGCCGACAAAGTTTGCGAAGGCTCGAGAATGACAGGGATGAAAAATCTTGCTGTTTTTTACAGAAGCTGTTCCTTTAACTGCCTTTTCTGTCAGAACTGGCATTTCAAGGAGAAAAGAAAAGGGGTCTTGAAACCAGAGAAACTGGCTGAGCTCGTTGACAATTCCACATTTTGTGTGTGTTACTTTGGGGGTGATCCTGTGCCTCAGATTGTTCATTCTATAAAGGCTTCAAGATTTATAGCAAGAAAAGGAAAGACAATTTGCTGGGAGACTAATGGCTCCATGAACAGAAGTGTTCTAAAGAGCATGGGTGAGATTTCCTTCTCCACAAAAGGATGGATAAAATTTGATATTAAAGCTTGGGATGATAGAATTCACATGGCTTTATGTGGGGTCTCCAATAAATGGACATTGGAAAACTTCTCATATCTCTTCCACGTAATGAAGAATATGGGAGTTAAAAAGGGGTTGATGGCGAGTACGCTTTTAATCCCAGGCTATATTGATGAGAACGAGGTTTTCCATATAGCTTCTTTTATTTCATCTCTTGACAGAAACATACCATATGTTCTTCTTGGCTTTGCACCCCATTTTCTTTTTTCTGATCTTCCATTTTCATCCCGTTCACAGGCAATCAAATGTAAAGAAGCTGCTATGAGTGCAGGACTTTCATCAGTTTATATTGGCAATTTATTCTTAATGCAATAATAAGATTAGGAGGAATTATGAGAAACACAAGATTGTATTTGGCTGCGGAAAAGGCAATAAAGTATGCCCTTAAACTGAGAAAAGGGGAGAACTTTCTTCTTGTAACTGATAAGCAAAAAATGGGAATAGCCGAAGCTCTCGCTTATTGGGCAAAGGAAATCGGAGCAGAAGTTACCACATACTTAATGACAGAAACCCTAAGACCCATCACTAAACCCACAAAGCTTTTTGAAAATCTTATAAGATCAGCAGATGTTACGCTTTATCTCCTTGAGGGAAGAATTGAAGAAAAGCCTTTCAGGGGTTTTATGGTAAAGGAGGGCTCCACATATGGAAGAATTTGCATGATGCCTGGAATTACAAAAAATATGATGGAGAGATTGGTGAGCATTGATTATATAGAGCTCGATAATCTTGGAAAAAGATTGATAGAGGGACTGAACAATGCTGAAGAAATTACCGTGGAGAACAAACTTGGCACTAACTTTTCTTTCAGCGTTAAAGGAAGAAAATGGGAAAATGACAATGGAGACATATCTACTAAGGGAAAACACGGTAATCTCCCTGCTGGTGAAATTTATACTGCTCCTGTGGAAGAATCTTTTAATGGAAAATTAGTCATAAGTTTAATAGATGATAAGTTAGGTATGGGTGTGATGGAATTCAAAAATGGGAAACTTTACAAATGGAATGGAAAGGGAATAAGTGATGTGGTGAAAACCATGGGAGATGATCAGACAGGTTTTATGGTAGGAGAATTCGGGATAGGAACTAACAGATGGGCAAAGATATGCCCTAACATGCTCGAGGCAGAGAAAGCATGGGGAACATGTCACGTAGCAATTGGAGATTCTTATGGACTTGGAATTAACAAGAGCAAATTTCATTATGATTGTTTGATCGAGAAAGTTTCGATAAAAGTGAAGGGTAAATACATTGTAAAGAATGGGAAATTTCTTATTTAGGAGATAGCCATGAAAAAGATAAAAATTTTTTCATTTATTTTAGTTCTTTTATTTATAAGTCCAATTTCTGGGTTAGCTGGGATTCCATCTCCAAAAGAGATTCTTGGATTTGAGCCAGGAGAGGATTTCAAACTAGCAAACTGGGATGAGATTCTTAGATATTTTAGTGCTCTTGAACAGGGCTCGGAAAGAGTAAAAGTTTATGAGCTTGGAAGATCTACTCTCGGAAGGAAGTTCATAATGGTTCTTATTTCCTCCAAGGAAAACTTAAAAGATATTGAGCTTATAAAGAAAATTCATTATAAGCTTCGTGATCCAAGGATTACACCCCCAGAGGAAGCAAAAGAGCTCAGCAAGAAAGGCAAAGCTATAATCGCTTTCACTTGTTCTCTCCATTCTACTGAGATAGCCTCAACCCTTTTCTCTATAAGACTTTCCCACTGGCTTTCCTCATCAGAATCTGAAGATGTTAAAAATATACTTGATAACATTGTTCTTATTCTTGTTCCCTCTCTTAACCCTGACGGAGTAGACATGATTGTAGAATGGTATAGAAAATATTTAAACACTCCGTATGAAGCATCCCAGATGCCATGGCTGTATCATTATTATGCTGGGCATGATAATAATAGAGACTGGTTTATGTGCGCTCTTAAGGAAACAAATATTATGACAAGGGTTTATTACCATGAATGGTTTCCTCTTCTCATATGGGATCTCCATCAGATGGGTCAGAATGGACCCAGGCTTTTTATTCCTCCTTATTATGATCCTATTAATCCTAATATAGATCCCTTACTCTGGCGGGAGATAAATCTTCTCTGTTCAGAGGTAGCTCTTGAACTTACGAAAGAAGGGAAAAAGGGTGTTGTAACTAACGCTATTTTTGATGGCTGGTATAATTCAGCTAATCGTGCTGCCCCTCTTAGACACAATGTAATAGGAATTTTATCAGAAGCTGCGTCCGCAAATCTTGCCTCTCCTGTTTTTCTTAGACCTCAGAATCTGAGAGGGAGAGGAGGGGGAATTTTTGATATAAACCTCTCCCAATCTACTTATCTCGAACCATGGAGAGGTGGATGGTGGAGAATCGGTGAGATTATAGAGTATGAAGAAATAATTGCAAAAACTATATTAAAAAGAGTTTCTTCGGAGAAAGAGAGGTTCATGCTTAATTACTACAATTTTGCAAAAAGACAAGTGGAAATGGGCAAGCAAGAACCACCTTTTGCTTTTGTAATTCCACTGACACAGAGAGATCTTCCTACAACTCTTAAACTTATAAAAGTGATTCAGAAAGGAGGTGGAGAGGTCTGGAGGTCAAAAAGAGAATTTTCTTCAGATGGTGTGAATTACCCTGCTGGAACTTTTGTTATCCCTCTTGCTCAACCCTACAGAGCTTTTATAAAAGATCTTCTTGAAGTAAAAGTTTACCCTGCAAGAAGAGTAGGCGAGATACTTGAGTATCCTTATGATGAGTCTTCGTGGACTTTGCCTCTCCAGATGGGAGTGAAAGTTTTCGAGGCGAACCAACCTTTTGATGCAGAGTTAGAATTTGTTCCAGAGAATTTCTGGATCAAGGGAAAAATATTTGGGAAACCCTCTTCATACTTGCTACTTCCTGGAAAATCAAATAATGAAGTGATTCTTTTAATGAGAGCCCTCAAAAAAGGTCAAAGAGCTTATTATTTGAAAGCGAGATATAAAAACTTTGAAAGGGGTTCTATTTTGATTGAGGCTCGGGAGCCAGGTCTTCTAAAGAAATGGGTAGAGGAACTTGGAATTACTGCATCTTGGAGCGGTAATGATTTTAAGAATCTTGTCCCTATCAAAGTAAAAACTGGGATATACCAACCATATATACCGAACATGGATGAGGGTTGGATAAGGTTGGTATTTGAAAATTTTGAAATTCCATATCAATCTTTGAATAATTTCCACTTTAAAACAGCTGATTTTAAAGGTTTAAATTCAATAATTCTTCCTCCTATGTCTGCAAAGGCAATAATTGAAGGCAGATCTCCTCAGGAAATTCCTCCCCAATATTCAGGCGGAATAGGGATGGAAGGGATTTTAAATATTAAAGATTTTGTGAGAAATGGCGGAAAGCTAATAACAATAGGAAATTCTTCAGAATTACCCATAGAATTCTTTGGGATTAAAGTTTCCAATGTCCTCAAAGAGGATAAATCAAAACCTCCTGAAAAAAGAGAATTTTTTGCACCGGGTTCCATCCTTCTTACCGAATCTTTGGAAAGTCTCATTTCCTTCGGTTTTCCCAGAGATGTTCCTGTTTTTTACAATGAAGAACCTGTTTTTGAATGGAAGGAAGGAGAAGCAGTCCTTAAATTTCCTCAAATAAATCCATTACTTAGCGGAATAATAAAAGGAGAAAATATTATTTTAGGAAAGAGCCCTCTAATTGAGGTTCCTTACGGCAAAGGGAAAATAGTTATGTTTGGTTTTGATGTGATACATAGAGCCCAGGCTCACGGAACATTTAGATTTCTTTTCAATGCTATAATATATTAAAATATGCCAGAAATAAGGCAGAATTTCATTACAAAAGAGTGGGTGATAATTGCTCCTGAGAGAGCTAAAAGACCTGAGGAGATCAGTTCAAAAAGGGAAAAGAAAGGACTCCCTGATTATTCCTATTCTTGTCCTTTCTGTCCAGGAAATGAACACATGACTCCTAAGGAGCTTTATTTTCTGGAAAAAGATGGAAAATGGTTAACCAGAGTGATTCCTAATAAATTCCCGGCTCTGGAGAATAGGGGAGAAAAAATAATAAGTCTAAAAGGAATTAAACGTAGTATAAGTGGAGTGGGAATTCATGAGGTTATTATAGAGAGTCCTTTTCACAATCTCTTTTTACCATTTATGGATGATGACCAGATCGTGAGGGTTCTTGAGACTTATAGGATTAGATATTCAGAAGCCATGAAAAATCCCAAGGTGGAGATGGTTCTACTATTTAAAAATCATGGTGAGAGAGCTGGGACCTCCTTAGAACATCCCCATTCTCAATTAATTGGATTACCCATTATACCTACAGATATAAGACAGAGGCTCTGGGATGCCATGAGATATTATGATGAGAATGGAGAATGCATATATTGCAGAAATCTTCGGGAAGAGCTCCAGGACAGAGAAAGGATTATTTTAGAAACAGAAAATTTTGTGGCTTTTATTCCTTATGCAGCTTATTCTCCCTTTCATATATGGGTTTTTCCGAAAAATCATAAGTGTTCTTTTATGGATGTAAAGGAAAAAGAGATGGAAGAGTTCAGCAAGGTATTGAGAATAGTCTTAAAGAAAATATATATGGGATTGAATGACCCGGACTACAATCTCCTTTTAAGATCCTTTCCATCTGGAAAAGGAGCGGATAGATTCTTTCACTGGTATATAAGCGTTGTTTTGAGACTTACTCAGACAGCGGGATTTGAACTTGGTTCAGGAATGTTTATCAATGTATCCTTACCTGAGAATGATGCAAAATTTCTCAGAAATGTGGAGATTTAAAATCTTCAATTTAAAAAAAGAAGGAGAAAGATTCAACTGAGAAAATATATGGGAATTTTGACTATGTGCAATTCTTCACATAAAATTTTTAGATGAGGGAGGGCTTTTATGGGAAATGATATTGAAAAAGAAAAGGAGAGATGGGAAAAAGAAAACCTTGATCCTTACCTTTCCTCATCACCTGAAAGATTAAAAGAATTTACCACAGTATCTGGAAGGAGAATATCCCGTCTTTACACACCCATAGATATCAGGGATATAGATTACTTGCGAGATATTGGCTTTCCCGGAGAATATCCTTTTACAAGAGGGATTCACCCAACTCTTTACAGAGGCAAACTCTGGACAATGAGGCAATTTTCTGGCTTTGGTACCGCTGAAGACACAAACAAGCGATACAAATATCTGCTTTCTCAGGGGCAAACAGGACTCTCTGTGGCTTTTGATCTTCCCACCTTAATGGGAATAGACGGAGATCATCCTCTTGCAAAAGGAGAGATAGGCAAATGCGGAGTAGCGGTTTACACTTTGAGAGATATGGAGACCCTTTTCGATGGAATCCCTCTGGACAAAATATCCACTTCCATGACAATTAATGCACCCGCAGCTGTTCTCTGGGCAATGTATATTGCTGTGGGGGAAAAGCAGGGTGTTCCTAAGAAAATGTTAAGGGGAACAATTCAAAATGATATCCTTAAGGAATATATAGCTCAGAAGGAATATGTTTTTCCTCCAAATCCTTCTATGAAGCTTGTGGTGGATACATTTGAATATGGTTCAAAAGAGGTTCCTTTATGGAATACAATTTCCATTTCTGGCTACCATATTAGGGAAGCTGGAGCAACAGCTGTTCAGGAGCTCGCTTTTACTTTGAGGGATGGAATAGAATATGTGGAATGGGCAATTAAAAGAGGGCTTGATGTGGATGAGTTCGCTCCTCGCCTTTCATACTTTTTCAACTCCCACAATGATTTTTTTGAAGAAATAGCAAAATTTAGATCAGCAAGAAGGATGTGGGCAAAGATAATGAAAGAAAGATTTCATGCAAAAAATCCGAGATCCTGGTGGCTCAGGTTTCACACTCAAACCTCTGGAGTTTCCCTCATGGCACAACAGCCTTACAACAATATAGTAAGAGTTGCTATTCAGGCTCTTGCTGCAATTCTTGGCGGAACCCAATCTTTACATACTAATTCCATGGATGAGACATATGCTCTTCCTTCAGAATTTGCTGTAACTATCGCACTAAGAACCCAGCAAATTCTTGCCTATGAGAGTGGTGTTGCCAGCACTGTGGATCCTCTTGGAGGCTCTTATTTTATAGAAGCCCTTACAAATGAATTGGAAAAGGAAGCATGGGACTACATAAAAAAGATAGATGAGATGGGAGGCATGGTGAAAGCAATAGAATTGGGTTATCCCCAGAGAGAAATTCAGGAGAGCTCATACTGGTATCAGAAAGCAGTGGAAAGTAAGGAAAAAATTATTGTAGGGGTTAATGAATTTGTTATGGAGGAGAATCAGGAAATTCCCATCCTCTACATTGATGAATCAATAGCGGAAAAGCAAATACAGAGGCTAAAAGAGGTTAAAAAGGAAAGAAATTCATCAAGGGTAAAAGAAACTCTCTCCACACTTAAGAGAGCTGTTAGAGATGAAGAAAATCTTATGCCTTACATCCTTGATTGTGTAAAAGCTTATTGCACTCTTGGAGAGATTATGGATACTTTAAAAGAGCTATGGGGAACATATCAGGAACCAGTTCAATTTTGAAGGTTTGAAATATGATTTCTGCTATTTTTTTATACTCTAAAACCCAAGGTTAAGGAGTTTCCCATGGAGAAGAAAAAAATCAGAATTTTAATAGCTAAACCTGGTTTGGATGGGCATGATAGAGGAGCGAAAGTAGTAGCGAGGGCTTTAAGAGATGCGGGTTTTGAGGTAATTTATACAGGGCTTAGGCAGACTCCAGAACAAATTGTTAACACTGCACTTCAAGAAGATGTGGATGTAATTGGATTAAGTATTCTTTCTGGAGCTCATAATTATATTTTTCCAAGAATTATGGAATTGCTGAAAGAAAAAGGTATGGAAGATGTTTTTGTAATCGCAGGAGGTATTATTCCTGAAGTAGACATTCCCTTTTTAAAATCCATTGGAATCAGTGAGATCTTCCTTCCGGGCACTTCTACAGAAGATATAATAAAGTTTATTAAAGAAAAGGTAAAAGAATAAGGAATCTTAACAAATTATCAGGGCGAAATTTTGAGAAGAAATATCATTAAATTTATTCCATTTTTTTTGATTTTGCTCCTTTCGCTATTCTTTTTTAAAGTCAGAGAGGATATGAAAGATTTTGAGGTATACTGGAAAGCTGGAAACAGAATTATTCGTGCCGAGCCCCTCTACAGAATGGAAGATGGGCATTACATATTAAAATACATTCCTTCCTTCGCTTTGATAGTTATGCCTTTCGGCTTTCTACCTTTAAAAGTGGCTAAAGCATTATGGTTCTTTTTTTCTATTATATCTGTTATTTTTTTCTTCCTTCTTTCTCTGGAACTTATGCCAGAAAAAAGGCTCAGCACTTTTTTGTTAATCTTTATATCATCTTTAATTTTGCTTAAATTCTTTGCCCGGGAGCTTGACCTTGGACAAGTGAATATTTTTATGGGTATCACTTTTCTTTTAGGATTCAGTGCTCTTCAAGCAAAAAAAGATTTACTTTCTGGTTTCTTTTTTTCACTTTCCTTTGTTATAAAGCCTTATTCTGCAATTATTTTGCCCTATCTCTTTATAAAGAGAAAATTCTTCGTTTTTATTATCTCCTTTATTTTCATGTTGTTTTTTCTTTTGCTTCCTTCATTTATATATGGATTCAAAGACAACATTCAGTTAATTAATGAATGGCTTAATACTATTGCCTCCTCAACTTCTCCTCTTCTTATTCTTTCTAATGACAATGTTTCCATAATAGGAATGTTTTATAAGTGGTTCGGCTTAGGAAATCTATCTCTTTTGTTATCAATTTTTACTATTCTTTTCTTAATCTCCATATTTGTTTTTTTGCTATATTTGGGAAAAGATTTGAGATCTCCTGATTTTTTTGAAATCTCTCATCTTCTTATTTTCATTCCCCTTTTTTCTCCCCAAGGATGGGATTATGTATTTCTTCTTTCTTTGCCAGCAATAATGATTCTAATAAACTACTTTAAGGAGTTTAATTATTATTTCAGGATTGTGTTGGCCATTTCTTTTATAACAATAGGGTTTTCTATTTTCGATATTATGGGAAGAGAGCTTTACGAAAGATTTATGAAGCTCTCAGTGATTACAATTGCATATTTTGTTATAATATCATCTTTAGTTTATTTAAGGATAAAGAAAATTGCCTGAAAAAGTTCTTATAATTGTTCCTACTTACAATGAGAGGGATAATATAAGGCCTCTTGTAACTGGTATATTATATAACACAAGAAATTACGATGCAGAGATTTTATTTATCGATGACGGCTCTCCAGATGGAACAGGAGAGGAAATAAAAAAAATTCAGAACGAGGAACCCAGGGTAAAGCTGATAGAGAGAGGAAGGAAAATGGGACTTGGAAGAGCTTATGTGGAAGGTTTCAACTATGCTATAAAAAATGGATATTCTTTGGTTTTTGAAATGGATGCAGATCTTTCTCACAGGCCTGAATATCTTCCTGATTTCCTTGAACTGGCTAAAGAGTATGATCTTATTATTGGGTCAAGATATGTTAAGGGAGGGGGTGTAAAAAATTGGAGCGTTTGGAGAAAGTTTATAAGCAGAGCTGGTAATATTTATGCCAGGTTGATCCTTGGATTCCCTTTCAGGGACTCCACTGCTGGGTTCAAATGTTTTAGAACAGAGGTGTTAAAGGCTATCTCACCAGAAACTTTATCTTCCGAAGGTTATTCTTTTCAGAGAGAGAATGTTTGGCGAGCCTGGAGAAAGGGTTTTAGAATTAAAGAGTTTCCAATTATTTTCTATGAAAGAGAGCAGGGAAAATCGAAAATGTCAAAAAAGATAATTTTTGAAGCAATATTTAAGATTCTTGAGCTTAAGATAAAATCTATTTTTCATTTGTTTTTTTGATATAAAATAAATATTCAGGAGGAAAATAGATGAAAGTTATGGTTATTGGTGGGGGGGGAAGGGAACATGTCCTGGCTTGGAAGATTTCCAGGAGTCCACTTGTTGATGAGTTGATAGTAGCTCCGGGAAATGCGGGATTAGCCGATATAGCAAAGATTTATCCTATAAATGTTGCGGATATTGTTGCCTTAGCGGATCTTGCGGAGAGGGAGGGTGTGGACTTTACTGTAGTGGGCCCAGAATTGCCTTTAACCCTCGGAATTGTAGACGAGTTTGAACGGAGAGGTTTGAGAATATTCGGACCCAAAAAGACAGCAGCTGAAATAGAGGGAAGTAAAATCTTTGCAAAGGAATTTATGAAAAGGCACAAAATTCCCACTGCTAAATTTATAATAGCAAATTCAGCAGTGGAAGCAGAGGGGATTGTAAATTCAGGGCTTTTCGATTTTCCCCTTGTGATAAAAGCTGACGGTCTAGCAGGGGGTAAAGGAAGTATAATTTGTAAGGATCTGAGCGAGGCTGAGAGAGCTATAAATTTGATAATGAAAGAAAAGGTCTTCGGTATAGCTGGAGAAAGAATAATAATCGAGGAATTCCTCAAAGGAGAGGAGGTAACTTTTATGGTGGTGACCGATGGAATCTCTGCTATTCCATTAGCCTCCTCCATGGATTACAAGAAAGCTTTTGACGGAGATCAAGGACCCAACACAGGGGGGATGGGTGCCATTTCTCCAGCTCCAGCAATAAATAGGGCTCTTACAAAAGAGATAATGGAAAAAGTTATAATTCCTACCCTTGAAGCTATGAAAGAAGAAGGAAGAAAGTATATTGGAATTTTGTATGCTGGTTTAATGTTGACAAAAAAAGGGGTCAGGGTTCTTGAGTTTAATTGCAGATTTGGAGACCCTGAAACACAGGCTGTGCTATTAAGAATGGAATCAGATCTGTTAGAGCTTCTTCTTGCTGCTGAGAAAGGAGAGCTTAGAAATTTTAAGCCAAAATGGAGTAAAAAATCCTCTGCATGTGTAATTGTTGCTTCAAGAGGATATCCAGAGAATTACGAGACTGGAAAAATTATAAATGGTCTCGAGAATCTCCATAAATTCCCAGGAATAGTGGCTTTCCATTCAGGAACAAAAAGAGTTAACGACAAAATAGTTACAGCAGGGGGAAGGGTGCTCGGAATATGCTCAACAGGCACAAGTTTAGCATCTTGCATGAATTCAATTTATAATGCTATTGAGAGCATTGAATTTGAGGGCATGTTTTACAGACATGATATAGGGAGGAGAATCTCTGGATGAAATTCTCCATTAAAAATTTTGGATGCAGAACGAATGTTGCTGAAGCAACGGAATGGATTGAGGTACTTTCAAATTGGGGCTTTAATTTTACTTCTGCATTTTCTGAAGCAGATATTCTTATACTCAATTCTTGTGTGCCTACAAAAAATGCAGAAACAGAGGTTGGGAAATAGATCAACAGAATAAAAAGAGCGGGCTCTTTAAAGGAATGATGATTTTTTAATGGTTGAGAATGAAAAGAAGGGAGAGATTCCTGAAATTATCATAAAGAAATTTGGAAGACCTGGAGAACCTAAAAGAGTAAGATTCAGTGCGAGAGCAAATGTTAAAATTCAGGAAGGATGCAATTTTAATTGCTCCTTTTGCATAATTCCCTATGTAAGGGGAAGAGCAAGGTCAGTTCCTGAAGATGTAATTTTAAATAGGGCTAAGAGTTTGGCTGATAGTGGATACAGAGAGATTGTATTGGCTGGAACTCATTTGAATTCATGGGGAATGGATCTAAAGCCGAGGAAGAAACTAGAATATTTATTGAAAAAGTTGGAAGGGCTTGAAGGAATTGAAAGGATTAGGCTTAGTTCCCTCGACCCGAGATTCTTGGATGATTCTTTTCTTCTTTCTCTTACTAATATGAAAAAAATTGCACCTCATTTCCATCTTTCTTTACAGAGTTGCTCTGAAAAGATCCTTAATTTGATGGGTAGAAAAAGTGATCTGGAAGATTATAGGTATATTCTAAATTTTTTAAGGGAAAAATTTCCTACCGCTTGCATTGGAGCTGACATAATTGTCGGATTTCCATATGAAGATGAAA
>FWWM01008044.1_pt1 | contig 20590 bp, 24 predicted proteins | sample 2228351 | NCBI WGS metagenome assembly FWWM01 (sample SAMEA103939774, study PRJEB20133) | metagenome
GATGTTGATTTAAAAACAGGTAAGGCAATAGGGATATAAGATATTGACTTTTTTATGTTTTTTAATACATAGTTTTTATATTGAATTTTTATAAGGAGGGGAAAAATGCCCGCAACAGGAACGAAGACACCAAAAGGTCTTTTTAGAAAGTTTTTAGTAGTCTTTAATATTTCTGTCATTCTTTCAACTTTAATTATTGCTTTAGCTCTTCACATAATGGGCTTGATAATTTATGGTGATGAGTATATTGTCAAAAAAATAGGGCTTATTAATACAATTATAAAATTTGCTCCTGTCTTCGGAATATTTGCAATATCATTAGTTGCCATATCTACATACAATGTATTTTGGTTTAAAAGACAAATTGTTTCACCACTTTCTACAATGGAAAAAATTATGGATGAAATAAAAAGAGGTAATTTTGAAAAAAGAATAAGATTAAAAACAGGTGATGAGATTGAAAAAATTGCTAATACGTTTAATGAAATGATGGACAAGCTCTCCAGTCTTTTACAAACTGAAGAAGAAAAAAGAGAAATGCAGAGCAATATAATGAAATTTCTGCAGATTATGACTGCTGCTTCTGAAGGAGACCTTACAAAAAGGGCTGAAGTGACTCCTGACATATTTGGTTCTATGGCTGATGCTTTTAATTTAATGGCTGATGGATTAAGCGAACTTGTTAAGGAGATGAAAAAGTCCGCAAATGATCTCGGGCAAAAGAGTGTTTTTCTTAATGAAATAATTCAGAAGTTACAAGAAGGTGCTGAAATACAGAAGGTAGAAATTCAAAAACTTGTTTCCCTTATTCAAGAGGCTGAAAAAATTGCATCAGAGACAAGTGAAAAGACAAATGTTGCAACTGAGATTTCAAACGAAGCTTTTGATGCGATATTAAAGGGGAATGAAATAGTGACAGAGACTATTAATAGCATGCAACTGATAAGGACAGCTACGCAAATGATCAACAAAAGAATGAAACTTTTTTCAGAAAGATTAATGGAGATTGGAACAATTACTACATTAATTAGTGAAATCGCAAACAGAACAAATTTGTTGGCACTTAATGCCTCTATTGAGGCAGCAAGGGCAGGGGAGCAAGGAAAAGGTTTTGTCGTCATAGCAGATGAAATTAGAGGACTTGCAGAAAGGACAGCTAAATCCTCTCAAAATATTGCAAATATTATCACTTCAGTTCAGGAAGAAGCCTCAGTAGTTACAAAAAATCTTGAAGAAGAAACTAATTATGTAGAGTTAGGTACAAAAATGGTAACACAAACAACAGAAATTTTTGAAAAGATTGACTCTATTATTAAAAGAATTGGACAAATCATTGCTGAAATCAACGAATCTGCTCATAAACAAAAGGAAATTACAGATACTGAAGTTACAGCTGTTCAGGGAGTTCAGGCTGTTCTGGAAAATACTGCTAAAATTACCGCTGAACTTACTGAATTATCCAAAACACTTGCAGTTACTTCACAAGAATTAATTGAGGTCTCTGATAGATTTAAGGCTTAATGATACTAAAATATTAAATAATTTTTAATAATCCAAATTTAAGAAGGAGTTGAGATATGGTTTTTTCATCAAAGGGTTTAATAATGTATCCATCTGCTCCTAAGGAGAGTGCTTTTTCTTCGTGCTTTTTAGTTCCCCTTGAAGTAAGAACTACAATTGGCAAGTCATTAAACCTTGCATCCTTTCTTAATCTATTTATAAGTTCGTAACCATGCATCACAGGCATTTCAAGATCAGTTATTACAAGATCAACAGATTTTTTCTCAAGATATCTTAGTGCTTCTGTACCGTCCTTTGCTGTTATAACTCTTACTTTTTTAGCTTCTAAAATATTTTGCAATGATTTTCTAACACTTATTGAATCATCAACAACAAGAACAGTTCCTGCATGGGCAGGAGATTTTTCTAAGAGATGTTCGGTTATTGGTGTAAAAATAAATTCTTCTTCAAATATTTTAAGAGGATCTACTACGTATCTTGGAACTCCTTTAGCAGAGATGAAATATCCAAGATATTGAGTTAATCCCTCAAGAAATTTTCCAAAATTTTGAATGATTGCTTCTTCAAATCCTAAAATATCTTCAACAATTAGTCCTTTTCTAATTCCAGAAAAATTAAAGATAATTATATAGCCCCTGTCTGGTTTTTTGCCATTAGTAGATGCAAAAATTTCAGAGAAGATTTTAACTGGTATATTTTTATTTTTATGGGTAATTGTCCTGTTTTTCCATGCTTCAGGAAAATCTTCTAATAGTAAAACTTCCTCAACGTAGTTAAGTGGAATTGAATATTCTAAATTTGAAGAACGAAAGACTAAAAGGCTGGTTATGCTTAAAGATTGAGGCACTTTAATTTGGAAAGTTGTTCCCCTGTCTATGTCTGAGTCGACTTCTATGTTTCCTTTGATTTTAGAAACCGCTGTTTTTACTATATTTAGTCCCATACCTCTACCGCTTAAAAAATCAGTTTGCTCAGCAGTTGAAAAACCTGGTGAAAATATATAGGACAATATTTCTTCTTTGGTAAGGGATGACAGCTTACTCTCTTGAATGAGACCTTCTTCTACTGCCTTTTCTTGGATTTTTTCAATGTCAATACCTCTTCCGTCATCGCTAATAGTAATAATTATATTTTTACCTTCTTTATGAATTTTAATCCTTATATGACCTGTTTTTTTCTTTCCTTTTTCTATTCTTTCATCTGTTGACTCTATTCCATGTTGAATAGCATTTCTCAATATGTGAATTAGGGGTTCATATAGGGCATCAAAAACTGGTTTGTCAAGTTTTATATCGCTTCCCTCAACTTCAACCTCAATCTGTTTATCTGTATCATTTACCATATCTTTAACTGCTTCTGAAAGCCTATGTAGAAGTTTTCCAGCTGGTATCATTCTAATCTCAATTAGATTATCTCTTAAATAATTGATTTCTTGAGTAAGTGACTTGAAATTAGAAGTTAAATTTTCTGAGAAAGTTATTAAAGACTTTATTCCTTCTGAAATGTCATTACTTATTTCTTGAATTTTTCTAAGCAAAATGTGATATTCATCATAACGATCAAATTCCAGATCACTGAAGTCAGTGAAAAAACTATCAATAACCTTTTGACTGGTATCTTTAGATGACAACCAGTATCTATCTGAAAAATCTGTTATTTCACTTAAAAGTCTCTTTCCACTATGTGAAATTTCTTCTATAATATCTAATAATTCTTTTTCTTTATCAGTAATAGCATTCTTTTGAATTAAAACTTCTCCTAAAGAGTTAAGAATGTTGTCTATTATACCAAGGTCTATCCTTACTGTGTTTATTACTGGCATTACACTGAATGTTTCTGCCACTTCCTTTTGAACAGGTATTTGCTTTGTCTGTAAGATTTCGTCAATCATTTTTAGTAATTCAGAGTTTAACTCGCTTTTTTCTTGTCCTGTTTCTGAAACCTCATTTATCAAAGTTACTAAAAAGTTGACAATTTTCTTTATATAATGAACAAAGGATAGGTTATAGCTTATTTCTTCATTTAAAAGGGCTTCAAAAAAATCCTCAAGCTTATGTGAAAGTTTAGTTATCTTCTCAAGCTTAACTATTGAAGCTGAGCCTTTTAAGGTGTGGGTAGCCCTAAATAAATCCTGTATTGTATCTTTATTGTATCCTTTTGTCTCAAGATCCTCAATTCCCTCAATTAATGTATTAACATAATCTTCAGCTTCAAGGAGAAAATATTTTATAAGTTCTTCACTACTTATTGTCATTTTTTCTGTTTGATTTATTCTCTACTTTCAATCTCTCAAATAATTTTTCAGGATCAATAAAATCCTCTACCTCTATATCCTGCTCAAAGCTGACAAAAAATGGAGTAATGTCTGATAAAATCCCTATCTTTTCTCCCTTAACTTCTATTACCAACAACTTATTTTCAGAGTATGATAGTCTCTCAATATTATAAATTTTAGTTAAATCAACTGCTGGAATTATTTTTCCTTTTACAGGTATGGCTCCTACAATATAGTCTGGTGTTCCAGGAATTGGAAAAATTTTTGTAATATCAAGAATTTGAATAACTGCATCTTTAGGTAGTAGAAACTCTCTATCTCCAACTCCAAAAACACAGTAAGCTTTTTCTTTCTCTTGCTTTATTTCTTCAGACATTTCTTTAAAACCACTAAAAGATCAATTGGTTCAAATGGTTTAGTTATATACTCATCTGCTCCTTGCATTTTACCCCAATATTTATCTGTTTCTTCTCTTTTGGAAGTAACAAGAATAACTGGTGTATTTTTAGTTTTTTCATTTTTCTTTATTTCTCTGCAAAGTTGAAAACCATTTTTCTTTGGCATAACAACATCTAAAATTATTGCATCAAAATTTTCAGTTTTTATAAAATTTTCAGCTTCTTCTCCATCATTGGCAAAGTAAAGGTCATTATATCCTGCATCTTTTAATATAGACTCAATATACTTAGCATCTGTGATTGAGTCTTCTGCAATTAGAATTTTTGCCATTTTCACTCCTCAGATTTATTAGTTTATTATTAAAATTATATATTATTGAAAAAATTTTGTAAATCGTATCGCTTCAGATGCAGTATGTTTCTTAAATCGTCAATTTCTTTTAATTCAAAAATAAAACTCCCTTTTGCATTGATTAAATTTTTAAGATTGTCTTTTAGAAATTCCTCAATCTCACTTTCCGAAAGATTAATTAACAATTTGTTGTCAATTTTTTGCTTTTGAAGTGAAGATACTCCGTAGACAATTTTCCCTTCGATTAATAAAAATTCATATGTCACAGAGTTTTCAAAAATTAAAAGGATGCCCGTAAGATTTTTAGAAGTAATAAGATTAAAAATTCCAAAAAAACCAAATGTTTCGAGATTTCCATTGAGTACGATAGAAGAATCTTTGATTAAACCGTATTTTTTCAAGCTTTTCTCTATAGATTCCTCTATAAGAGAGTTTATATTTACAACAAAATCATTTAGTTTGTTATTTATTATCGTTTCAATATCTGGATAGGCTTCATGTGTTTTTGGAACTAATTTTTGCTGTTCAGAATCCATAACCTTTTCTGGAAGTTCAGTTTTGATTAATGCTTGAATATCAGGAATTTCGGGTGTAATACTGAATCTATCTAATATATTTTCCAAGCTAAGCTCTTCTTTCTTTGTTTCAGTAAGAGGCTCAATTTCAGGAGCCTGTATTAATTGTTCTTCTATTGCTCGTTCTTGCATCTCTATGGTTTCAGGTAGTTGTGATTTATCTAATTCAAGCTCTTCTTCTATGTTGAGGAAAGGAATATCTGTTATCTCAGATATCTTTTCAGTTGGTTTTGTTTGTTCAAACTCAAAGTTATCTATTATTTTTTCTCCCTCTTTTATCTCATACTCTTTCATTAAATCTGTAGGCACATCCATAGGGATATCTCCAAAAGACAAAGGCTCTTTTTTTTCTTCTAAAGGAGTAATTTCTTCAATTTGTGGATGTTCAAAAGAAGAGGCAGGAGCTATTATCTCCTCTAATTCCCTTAATTCTTCAATATGTTGTTCTTCATAGGTTTCTGAAATTTCTACTAATGGTTTTGTAGTTTTAGCTAAAATAGAGTCAACCTTTGATAGAAGATCTTCAGACTTAAAAGGTTTTATAAAATAGTCAATAACGCCGTATTTTTCAATAAAAGTCTGCCCTACAGTTTCACCTTTTCCTGTTATCAAAATTATTGGAATATCTTTTAGTTCTTCATTTTCTCTTAGAAGTTTACAAAATTGGGAGCCTGTTATTTTAGGCATTATAAAATCAACTAAAATAAGGTCAGGCTTTACATTTTTTGCAATATTTAATCCCTCTTCCCCATCTGCTGCGGTATAAACTTCATAGTTATTTTCAATAAGTGATACTTCTGCTAATTTTCTTACAAGAGGACTATCATCTACTACTAAAATTTTACCCTTTGACATTTTTTACTCCTTATTCAAGTAACTTTTTCATTGTAACACGCATTCTCTCAATTGCCTTTACAAGCACTGCAATTTCACCTCTTGCATCTTTAATTTCAACTTTTTGCGTTGTTTTACCCATTGATATATCATCAGCCATCTTTGTAAGTGTAATGATTGGATTTATGACATATTTATTCATACCATACCCAATTAAAAGTGCTACTACTATTAGTATTACAACATAAACTGTCACATTAACTGCAAGAATTGTTAAAAGCTTTGATGGAGCTAAGATTCTTTCTTTTACTATATAAATAAATCCAACTATTTTTCCTGAAAAATCCTTTAAGGGAGAATATATGACAAGAAAATCTTTTGCTGCTTGAGACACATGTTCTACATATATGTCCTGAGATTTAGCAGCATTTTTTAGTGAATACTCAAATAAAAAACTTTTAGGGTCCTGCAAAGTAGAATTAAGTGCAACAAAATCACCAATTGTAATTTTTGTATCCTTTAATCCAATCCAAGGTGAAAGTGCAGATTTATATAAAACAACTCCTACATCTGCACCAATTGTTTTTTTAATTATTTCAAGTTCTCTTTGTAATCCTCCACCAAAATCAACGCTTCCTACATAGTTTTCTTTATAAAAAATTGGCTCAACTCCTCTTAACCCAACTCCTCCAAGACCTATTTCTAAACCCTTTACTCCTTTTTTAGTTGCTTCAACTTGCACAACAGTTTTTCTATTTTGCGAAATATCATCACCATAATTAGAAGGTTCATGAAGTCTTAGCAAAGATATGGCTGGGGGAACATGAAAATGAAACTGGGCAACTCCAAATTGTTCTTTTAAATAATTAAAGGATGGTAAAAATTTATCTAATAAACGATTTCTGTCTTTTTTGTACAAAGCTTCTTGAACATCGGGCATATTTGCCACTAAGGCTGCCATTTGCTGATAATGGAAATTTACTGCTTCAAGAAAATTCTTTGTGGTATTAACAGCAGATTCAATAATTCTTTTTTCCTCTTCCTTTAAAATGTTTATCTGGATGATATAGTTAAATATGAGCAATGCGGTCATACCAACAATCAATGTTGCCAGAAGGGGTAATGCTATACCTGTTTTTAACCCTAACTCAATTTTTTTCATTTATATACCTCCAACAATTTATTTACTTCACTCAAAAATTCTTTCTTTGACTGAAGGTCTTCTATTTCGTCCTTTAACATGTCTACAAGCTTTAAAATATCATTTTTTGTAAGTGGATTTGAGGGAAACCATTTTTCATCAATGTACTTTTCTATTATTTTTCCTCCTATTGGACCAATTTGTTTTATCAAGGATATTTTAATCTGTTCTTTAATTTTTTGAAATTCTGCAGATTTAATTGAAGATATTTCTTGAGAACTAATAGGTTTATCAATTTGTTTTAGGCTATCTAATAATTTTGCCGTGGATAAAATATCTTCACTTTTCATATCAATTTCAATGTTAGGCACAAAATTATATGAAATAGGCTCTCTGTTATGTAATTCGTTTAAGCACTGTAGTCCTTTCTTTAATCCAAAAGAAATATGATAGATTTCTCCATCTCTTAAATAAAATTTAAGAAGATTTTTTTCTGAGGCAAAGATTATTGAAAAAATCCCTGTTTCTTTACTTTCATGTAATTTAGCTAAAATTTCTGATAAACTCTGTTTCATAAAGTAGTTTCAAAAAAATTTTAAAAAATTATCAACATTTTTTACAACATCTCCTTCTAAAATTCCTGAACTTACTGCTACATGTTTACACCCAATTTCTTTTAGTTTTTTTAAATTTTCATACCTTATTCCACCAATTGCCAAAACAGGTATTTTTATGCTTTTTAGAATAAAAGATAGCATATCTGTACCTCTTGGTTCAAGTGCATCTTTTTTTGTAGTTGTATAGAAAATCGGACCAAAACCAATATAGTCAACCCCCCTTTGCTGTGCATCAATTGCTTCTTCAAGATTATGAGTTGATAATCCAATTATACCAGAAAAAAATTTTTTCACAACCTCTACAGGTAAATCATCTTGACCAATATGAACTCCGTCAGCCTCTACTGCTATAGCAATATCAACGTAGTCATTTATTGTTAAAAGACAATTATACTTTACAGCTATATCTCTGATTTGATAGGCATATTGTAAAATTTCTTTTCTTGGTAAATTTTTTTCTCGGAACTGAATCCAGCGAATTCCTGCTTTTAGTGCTATCTCTATTTTGTGGAAATCCTTTGATGAGGCAATGAGGCAAATTGAAGGTAGTTTATGATTTTTCATTGTTGTTCATATTTTGAACAAAGTTTGTAAAGAATTTTCCTTTTATAAAATCTGGATGCTGGAGCACTTTTAAAAAAAACGGTATATTTGTTTTTATGCCTCTTATAATTGTTTCTTCAAGAGCTCTTTTCATTCTTACTATGGCTTCTTGTCTGTTTGTTCCACTTGCTATAATTTTTGCAATAAGCGAGTCGTAATATGGAGAAACTTTACAGCTATCATAAAGATAGCTATCCACTCTTATGCCAGGTCCTCCGGGAAGATGAAGAAACTCTATTATTCCCGGTGAAGGGGTAAATTTCTCAGGATCCTCAGCGTTTATTCTACATTCTATGGCATGTCCTTTAAACTTAATCTCAGACTGCTTAATTGAAAGAGGAAGTCCCTTAGCTATTTTGATTTGCTCTTTTATTATATCAATATCTGTAATTTCCTCTGTTACAGGATGTTCAACTTGAACTCTTGTATTTATCTCAATAAAATATGGATTTAGCTCGTCATCTACAATAAATTCAAAAGTTCCAGCATTTCTATATTTCAAGGCTTTAGCAGCTCTAATCGCGTATTCACCAATTTTTTTTCTTAGTTTTTCGTTTAATACTGGAGAGGGAGCTTCCTCAAGAAGTTTTTGATGTCTTCTCTGAATTGTACAGTCCCTTTCTCCAAGATGTATTATATTACCTTGTTTATCAGAGAGTATTTGAATTTCAATGTGTCTTACTCTTGGAAAATATTTTTCAATGTAGAGCTCTCCATTGCCAAATGCTGCTAAAGCTTCTCTCTGAGCCATAAAAAATGCTTGTTCTATGTCCTTTTCCTCTGTAACTATTCGCATGCCTCTGCCTCCACCGCCAGCTGAAGCTTTGAGTATTACAGGTAAACCAATTTTTTTAATTACCTTTATACAAGCTTCCTCTGAGGTAACAGGTCCGTCACTTCCGGGAACGACAGGCACGCCTTTTTTCTTTAATATTTGCCTTGCCTTAATTTTATCTCCCCCAATGCGAATATTCTCAGGTGTAGGACCGATAAAAGTTATTCCAGAATTGATGCATGCCTCTGCAAACTGAGCATTTTCAGATAAAAATCCATATCCAGGATGAATTGCCTCTGCATCTGTGATATCAGCAGCAGATAGAATTGCGGTAATGTTTAAATAGCTTTGAGCTGGATTTGCAGGACCTATACATATTGCCTCATCTGCGAGCTTAACATGAAGAGAGTCTTTGTCAGCCTCTGAATAAACAGCAACCGTCTTAATTTCAAGTTCTCTGCATGCACGGATTATTCTAACAGCAATTTCTCCTCTGTTGGCAATCAGAATTTTCTTGAAAAGTTCCATTATCCAACCTCAATTAAAAATAAAGGTTCACCGTACTCTACAGGTTGTCCATTTTCAACTAAAATTTTCTTTACAACTCCAGATACATCACTTTCAATCTCATTCATTATTTTCATTGCTTCAATTATGCACAAAACCTGACCTTTTTCAATCCTTGTACCGACTTCAACAAAAGGTGGTGAGTCAGGAGAAGGGGCTCTATAAAAAGTTCCAACTAAAGGAGAAGTGATTGTGTGAAGATGCTCCTCTTCTTCTACTTTTCTTACCTCTTGAGCTTTTGGAATTTCTTCAGTAGTTTTTATCGTTCTTGTAATCTCAAGAGGACCATATATGTATCCTCTCTTTATTCTTATTTTGAAGCCTTCCTTCTCTATGTTTAATTCAGTTACATCAGTATCCTTGAGAAAAGATATTATGTCTTTTATTTCTTCAAGTTCCATTTCTTACTCCTTTACTTTCTCTATATATTCCCCTGTTCTTGTATCTATTTTTAATAAATCTCCTACTTGGATGTGAAAGGGAACCTTTACAACAAGTCCTGTTTCAAGTTTTGCGGGCTTGGTTCCTCCAGATGCTGTATCTCCTCTGAAGGCAGGTTCTGTCTCTGCTACTCTCAATTCCACAAACATTGGAGGCTCAATGACAAGAGGTTCTCCTTTATAATAAAGGACATCAACAATCATTTCTTCTTTTATGTAATATATTGCCTCTCCTATTCTTTCTTTTGGAATTGAAATTTGATCAAATGTTTCCATGTCCATAAAAACATATGAATCTCCCTGAGCATAAAGATATTGCATTTTTTTGTCTTCTGTTTCTGGCTTTTCAAATTTCTCACCTGCAGGAAAATTCTCCTCAAGCACTCTTCCTGTTTTGAGACTTTTGATTTTTGTTCTTACAATAGGAGCCCTCTGCTGCATTTTAACATGTTGAAAATCAATTATCTCGTAAGGCTCTCCTTTGTATTCAATTTTTAATCCCTTTTTAAACTCATTTGTTGAAATCATTTTCCACCTCCTATAAAATTTCTAATTCTCTTGAGAGATTTGTAAGAACCTCTATAGAATTTTCCTTTATTAGTACCATATCTTCTATTCTTACGCCTCCTAATCCATCAATGTATATTCCAGGCTCAATTGTAAAAATCATACCACATTTAAGCAAATTTTCTGAAGTAGTGCTTATTTTAGGTAATTCATGTACATCTAAACCAACGCCATGTCCTGTTGAATGTCCAAAATTTTCAGCATATCCTGCATCTTTTATAAAACTCCTTGCAACTTCGTCTATTTTTTTTGCTTTGATATCTTTTTTGCAAGCTTCAATTGCCTTTTTTCTTGCCTCCTCTACAATGTTGTAAATTTCTATTTGCTTTTTTTCTGGCTGTCCAATTATAAAAGTTCTCGTCATGTCCGAAAAATAACCATTGTATTCTGCACCCCAGTCAATTATAACAAAGTCTCCTCTCTTAAGCTTTCTTTTTGAGTTTCTCCAATGAGGCATTGCAGAATTCTCTCCTGAGGCAACTATTACAGGAAAAGGCAAAATCTGAGAACCGAGCTTTCTTATTTCATGTTCAAGTCTTAAAGCAATCTCTCTTTCTGTCTTTCCTTCTCTTATGTAAGGTTTTACTTTCGTGAAAGCTTTCTCAGCTATTTTTATAGCTTTCTTTATGCATAAAATTTCCTGAGAATCCTTTATGGCTCTAATTTCCTCAACTGCATATTCAATTGGCACAAATTCAATGTTCTCAATATTTTTTTTAAGCAAATTATACATATCATAGGTGCATGTGACTTCAAAGCCAAGTTTTTTTATCGTATTCTCCGAGCAAATTTTTTTTATAGCATCAAACCATTTTTGCGAAAAATCAAGAAGGATTATTTGAGAATTTGTCTCTTTTTTTGCCTGTTCAAAATACCTAAAATCAACAATCAAAATGTCCTTTTCCTGTGTAAGAACAAGTAAAGCAAAGCTTCCTGTAAAACCTGTCAGATATCTGATATTTTTAATATTTGTGATTAAAAAGCCATCAATTTCCAGAAAATACTTTTCTAATATCTTTTTTTGGCGAAATTTATATCTGTTTTTCAAATTTTAGCTCCTTAATTTTTGAAAGAATTAGTTCAGCGAGCTCTTCCTTTGAGAGAAAATCAGTTGTTTCTTCACAAAATTCATTATTTTTTTTGTATATAATTATTGCCTGATTAGTTTCTGAGCCCATCGCACCATTTTTGCCAAGTATGTTGTTAAGCACTATCATATCCATTTTTTTATCATTAAACTTCTTTTTAGCTCTCTCAATATTCAAACCTGCCTCTGCAGCAAATCCCACTGTAAATGGTTTTGTTCTGAGTTGAGATACTTCTTTTAAAATGTCTGGGCATAGCTTAAGATTTATTGCTTTTAAAGCCTTTTTATCAATCTTGGTTTTATAGTATTTTTTTTTTTCAAAGTCAAGGGGAGCTGCTGCCATTATAAGAATTGTTGAGGACTTAATTTCTTGCAAAACTGCTTTTAACATTTCATTGGTTGTCTCTACGTATACAAGTTTGTCAACAATTGGTGGTTGTATTGATGTAGGTCCGCTAATTAATGTTACTTTTGCTCCTCTACGATATGCTGCTTTAGCTAAAGCATATCCCATTTTGCCTGAAGATTTGTTTGTAATAAATCTTATCGGATCAATATACTGTCTTGTAGGACCAGAGGTAACGAGAATTTGCTCATTTTTTAAATCTTTATCTGTAAAAACATTTATAACTGCCTCAAAAATTTTATCTATTGATGCAAGCCTTCCTTTCCCTTCCTCACCACAGGCAAGAGAGCCTTCTTCAGGCTCTACAAAATTAATACCAATACTTTTGAGGTATTCTATATTTTTTTGAGTCTGAGCCGCTTGATACATTCTCCAATTCATAGCTGGAGCTATAATTACAGGACCTGTAAAAGCAAGAGAAGCTGTTAAAAGCAGATCATCAGCTACACCATAGGCATATTTGTTTATAAAATTTGCTGTTGCTGGAGCTATGACAAACACATCTGCCTCTTTGGCAAGCTCAATATGAGACATCGGAGTTTCAAACATATCACTTAGCACTTTATTGCCACAAGCAATTTCTATACTTAATGGTGTAACAAAATATGAAGCATTCTTTGTCATCACAGGAAAAACATCAGCTTCGGCATCTTTAAAAAGTTTGATAAGTTCAAATATTTTATAAGCAGCTATGCTACCTGTGATACCAAGAACAATTTTTTTGTTTTTAAGTAGCATAAATCTTTCAATTTACTATTCATTTTCTTCAGGATTTGCTGGCTCTTCACCGAAGAGTTCTTCAAGCATTTTTTCTGCAGGTTCTTTCCCGTGTAAATAAATTTTAAGATCTTTCTCAAGTTCAGAGATATCAGGAATAGCTCTTCTTTTTTCCTCCAGCATCTTCTTAATGTCAATTTTATCTATCTTTTCTTTTATGTGGAGAGCTTCATCCCCTGTTAGATAACTTATTTTTCCAGATAAAACTTCCAGAATTGCTGTGGTTGTGACCTTTTTAGCTTTTTGCTCAATTTTTGGGTCAGCTCCTAATGAAAGTTCTGCTGCTCTTTGGGCTGCTACTCTGGCAAGTCTATATCTACTGTCAATGACCTTCCTGTCGAGCTCTATTGGCAGCGATATAATGTCCATAAAAGTGTCTTTTTTCTGCATGTTAACCCCCTTATTTTTGTAAGATTTTTTCTATTTTAGATTTATCTATTCTACTGACTTTCAATCTTTCCGCATTTATTATGCTTAAAACTTCATTTATTGCTGTTTCAAGATTGTCATTTATTACTGCGTAATCATAAAATTCATATTGGGCAATTTCATTTGTTGCCTTAGATAATCTTTTTTTGATTGTTTCTGAATCTTCGTTTCTGTTTTTTAATCTCCTTTCAAGTTCTTCAAGAGATGGAGGAAGAATAAAAATTAATACAATATCTGGATAGAGCTTTTTTATATTTTTCGCTCCCTGTGTGTCAATATCCAATAGTATATCTACACCGGCATTTATTAAGTCGCTAATTATCTTTTTTGAAGTCCCGTAAAGGTTTCCATATACCTCAGCCCATTCAACAAATTCGTCATTTTGTATCATTTTCTCAAACTGCTCTCTATTAACAAAAAAATAATTCACCCCGTCTTTTTCATCTTGACGAGGACTTCTTGTTGTATGTGAAATGCTCATTTTTAAATTTGGCAAAGACTTGAGCAATCTTTCACATATCGTAGTTTTTCCAGTTCCGGATGGTGCAGAAATTACAAATAAAATTCCTTTTCTATAACCTATCATCTTCAGACCTGCTTAATTCATTTATTCTTTGCAGAATGGTCTCAACCTGCAAGGCACTAAGAATAATATGATCACTATCTGTAATAATAATAGAGCGAGTTTTTCTTCCTTCAGTCGCATCAATAAGTTTACCTCTTTGCTTTGCCTCATCTTTCATTCTTTTTATCGGTGAAGAGTTGGGATTTACAATAGCAACTATTCTTGAGAGAAAAACAATATTTCCAAAACCAATATTAACAAGCATGGTCACTGGATATTTTGAATTTGTTCTTTTAATCTTTCTGTTTGAGTTTTTATTTCTATAGCCAGATTTTTTACATTTATATCTTCAGATTTCGCAAGTACTGTATTTGTCTCTCTGTTCATTTCTTGAAGCAGAAAATCTAATTTTTTCCCCACAACTTCACCTTTTAAAATTGTTTCTTTAAACTGAGTAAGATGACTTTTTAACCTATCCACTTCTTCCTTTATGTCTACCTTCTGAGCATATATAATAATCTGCTCAAAGACTCTTTTTTCATCAAGATAATTCTGCTCTATTAACTCTTTTACTCTATTCTTTAAACTGCTTATGTAATTATTATAACTTATGTCAACAAGTATTTCTAATTCCAATGTGTTCTTTTCAAGATTTTCCAATATTTCTATCAAACTGCCTTTTATAATCTCACCTTCTCTTATCCTCATCTGCTTTAGTCCATTAAGGGCTTCATTTACTGCAAGCATCAAAGTACTAACATCAGGGGATTCTTCCTCATAAATAAATAGTTCCTTAAAGTTAGAGAATATTGAAAGGTCAATTGAACCAAGAATGCTCAGGTCTTTTTTTAAATCAATGAATGCAGAATACAGTTGAGCAGCAAGTTCCTTATTAAGATAGACTTTGCCAATCCTTTCTTTCTGATTAATGGAAACAATTATATCAATCTTTCCCCTTTGAAAATTCTCCTTTGCTAAATTTCTAATGTCTATTTCATGTTTAGATAGCACAGTTGGTAGTTTGACATTAATCTCAAGAAAACGATGATTAAGAGATTTTGCCTCTACCCTAAAAATTCCCTTTTCAGATGCTCCGTATCCAGTAAGGCTTTCTATCAAGATATTTCTCCTTTTATTCTTATAATTTTATGTTTGGATGTTTTTCCCTTTGCAATTTCAATTTTGGATTTTGGCAGATTTAAAAATTCAGCCAAAACTTCTACGAGTTCTTTATTTGCAAGTCCATCATGAGGCTGTGATCTTACTTTGATCTTGATTGTATTTCCTTCAATTTCCTCTATGCCTGAAGTTTTTGCCCCTGGCTTAACAAAAATTTTCAAAAAATAGCCATCCTTATCTTTTAAAAAAGGAACTTCCATTTTTCATCAACCAAAAATTATAGTATAAATTACCAAACAGTAAAGTTACAACTGTTAAAGCAAAACCGCCTAAAACATCAACAAAATAGTGATATCTGCAATATACAGTTGAGACTATGAGAAGAGTTACAGGCAGCAAAAATATATAAAAAAGCTTTTTGCTATTTTTCCACATAATGTGCAGAACCACAAGAGATATTGCAACATGACCACTTGGAAAAGCATCCCTTTTAATTCCTTCAAGGTAGTTAAGGAAGCTGTTGATATTTTCTGCAAATAACAAACCCTTAAGTGGTTTTAAAGCATCGGCAAGGATGAATCTTGGTCCTAATGCAGGAAATACAATATATCCAATGTATGATAAATAATAACATAAAAGTAGAAGAAATAGAGCTCTGTGAAATTCTGTCTTGTCCTTTTTTATTAAAAGATAAATGCCGATTGTAAAAGGCATAATATAATAAACGCAATAGGCAATCTGCATAACTTCCGTTAAAATCGGAGACTGTATGTTTTGAAGCGAAATATATGGATAAAACCCAAGAATCTTATAATCAAGCTCAAGCAGAATATGGTCAATATCTCCTGGATTTATCAAAGGCACAAGTTCTCCTATAGTGTCAAAGGCTATAAGAACAGAAAATGTTGGGAAATATATATTTTTTATAAAAGAGATAAAGAGAGTATTGGGAATTTTAGATAAAAAGATTTGACCCACTGCCATAGATGCATAAAGAACAAAAAAATTTGTCCAAGATGGCACTTTTGAGGAAAAAATCGTTATTAAAAACGCCATCCCTGCAAAAAAAATTGTATTTATTTGAAATGCTGGTGGTAATTTAAAAAATGACATCATATTAATTTCATTATTGTTCTTTGAATAGCTTTTTGTTTTTTTGAAAGGGTAATTCCCTTTGGTTTTTCAAAATAATGTTCTTCTCCGTTTAGTATATCCCAAAATATATCAGAACTAACTGGCACGCAGTTTTCCTTCCATGCTGATTTTTCTATTTCCCTATCTGAACTTATGACGATCCAGAAACTTTTATCTTCCTTCATAATCCTTTTAATAACATCATCAGCCCTTTCTCCAGCACCTGTATAAATAACTCTTACACCGTTCAATACTTCCGAAGTCTCTCTACCATGTCCTTCTTTATAACCGTCAAAAACTACAACTATGTCATGTCCTTTTTTCTTTTTGTATTCTATTAGATTAAGTATTAATTCTTGTCTTGCTTTTTTTAGGTCTCTATGGGCGATTCCGATAAGATTGTATCCGTCAATTAAAATTTTGCTCATTTTTTATTCTATAAAAATGAAAGGGGCAGACTCAAATGCCTGCCCCTTTGTGAAAGAAGTTTTGTATCTAATTATTAATACATGTCAGGTGAGGGCATTGGAGGCTTTTTTTCCTCCTCTGGAATCTCAGCTACAAGAACTTCTGTTGTAAGCATAAGTCCTGCAACGGATGCAGCATTCTGGAGAGCTGTTCTTGTAACCTTTGTTGGATCAATAATTCCAGCCTCCATCATATCAACAAATTTCTCTGCATATGCATCATATCCGTAATTTACATTTTTATTTTCCTTGACCTTCTCAACAATTAATGTTGCCTCAACGCCTGCATTGGCAATTATTTGCTTGATTGGCTCTTCCAATGCTTTTTTAACTATCTCAACACCAAGCTGCTGGTCATGGTTGTCAAGTTTTAAATTCTTAAGAGCTTTCTGGCATCTTAAAAGTGCTACTCCACCACCAGGTACAATTCCTTCTTCAACTGCAGCTCTTGTTGCATTCAATGCATCCTCAACTCTTGCTTTCTTTTCTTTCATCTCTGCTTCAGTTGCGGCTCCAACGTTAATTCTTGCAACACCGCCTGCAAGTTTTGCAAGTCTTTCCTGAAGTTTTTCTCTATCATAATCGGATGTGGTTTCCTCAATTTGAACTTTTATCTGCTTAATTCTTCCCTGAATCTGCTGTGGATCTCCAGCACCTTCAACAATTGTTGTGTTGTCCTTATCAACAATAATCTTTCTGGCTCTTCCAAGGTCCTCAATCTTTGCATTTTCAAGCTTCATTCCAACTTCTTCTGAAATAACCTGTCCACCTGTGAGGATTGCTATATCCTGTAGCATTGCCTTTCTTCTATCGCCAAAACCGGGTGCTTTAACAGCACAAACCTGAAGGACTCCGCGAAGTTTATTTACTACAAGTGTTGCAAGTGCTTCACCTTCTACATCCTCTGCAATAATGAGAAGAGGTCTGCCCATTCTTGCAATCTGCTCAAGAAGTGGTAAGAGGTCTTTCATGCCAGATATTTTTTTGTCGTGGATTAAAATGTAAGCATCTTCAAGGACGCATTCTAATCTTTCAGGATCAGTTATAAAATATGGTGAAATATATCCACGATCAAACTGCATTCCTTCAACTATATCAAGGGTGGTTGCCATTCCTTTGGCTTCCTCAACAGTGATGACTCCATCTTTTCCAACTTTGTCCATAGCCTCTGCTATGAGTTCACCTATTGAAGAGTCATTATTTGCTGAGATTGTTCCTACTTGTGCAATCTCTTTTTTATCAACAACTGGCTTTGAGATTCTCTTGAGTTCCTCAACTACTACCTCAACTGCCTTATCAATTCCTCTTTTTAAATCCATTGAATTGGCACCAGCTGCTACATACTTAAGCCCTTCCTTGTAAATTGCGTAGGCAAGAACTGTAGCTGTGGTTGTTCCATCACCTGCTACATCTGAGGTTTTAGATGCTACCTCACGAACGAGCTGAGCGCCCATATTCTCAAATGGGTCTTTTAAGTCTATTTCCTTTGCAACTGTTACTCCATCCTTTGTTACATTGGGTGAGCCAAATTTTCTTTCAATAACAACATTTCTTCCTCTTGGACCTAATGTTGCTTTGACTGCATCTGTAAGTATTGTTACGCCTTTAAGTATGGCTTGTCTTGCTGCATCGCCAAATATTAACTGTTTTGCTGCCATATCATTCCCTCCTTATCAAATTATTATTTTTCTACAATTCCGAGAATTTCTTCTTCCTTGATTATCAAGTACTCAACATCATCAACCTTAATTTTTGAACCTGCGTACTTATCAAAAAGAACAGTATCACCTACTTTGACTTCTTTAACTTCTGACCCAACCTCAATAACAACTCCTTTCTGCGGTTTTTCCTTTGCTACATCTGGAACATAGATTCCGCCCGGGGTTTTTTCAAGTTCCTCAGAGGAGTACTTTACTACTACTCTGTCTTTAAGTGGTTTAATCTTCATATCCTACCTCCTTTTATTAATTTTTTATTAGCAACTAACTCTACTGAGTGCTAATATAACCTGAATTAAATATTTCAATCAAGTTTAAATAACTTAATTTTTTGGTTATTTTTGCTTTTTTTTGCCAAATATTGCCTTTTTTTGCTGAATTTTTCTCTTTTTTTTAGAATTATTCAATTATGTAATGTAGATAATTTTATCGGGAATTTTTAAGTTAACCTTGCAACATTACAATTTTTGCAAATTTAGCTTAAATCACTATAGGTAGGCAATAATCAAAGTGAGCCTAAAAATAGAAATAAAAACTCGTCACAGCGAGTTCCCTTGTTACGAGTGAAAGCGTTGAGACTTCAGAGATTGCTTCGGCATCCTAACAGATGCCTCGCAATGACCGTGTAGCGTGTCACTGCGAGCCCCCTGTTGCGAGCAATAGCGTGGAAATCTCTCTTCCTTGATGATCCTATTCTGTCATTACAAGCATCCGAAGGATGCAAAGCAGTCTCTAATGAGGCTTTATTGAAAAAACAAAGTAGAGATTGCTTCGCATCCTTCGGATGTTCGCAATGGCAGCAAAAATACTAAATTTTCAAATGGTTATGCCAATTACTGGTTTTCTATAGCTATATTTTTGAGAATGTTTATAAAAAAGACCTCTAATTACCAATTAGAGGTCTTTAGAAAGTATTATTCATCTAAAATCGGTAAGCTATTTTTTCAGCTTAAGTGTTTCTTTGATCATGAGCAAGAACTTTACATAATCAAAGGCAAACTTCATTAGTTCGGTTTCATCCTTTTTCATTTTTTCAATCTGTTCATCTGAGACATCAAAGACCTTAAGAAATCTGCTTTCAAAGACAAAGTCCCTGAAGGCATCTATGTTATAACAAGCCATATAGAAAGCTTTTTGCTTTTTTTCATCAAGCTTTTCTGCCCTCATGTTTTTCGTAAAAAATAACTCTCTCCACCCTCTGTTCATATCATCATAAAGGTCAACACCTTGGTCTTTTCTCCATTCTTCAACTGTCCATTCTTTGTCTTCCTCAAATCCTTTGCAATGAGGCTCACGGACAAAAAAGTAATGTTCCTCTGTAATTCCGTCTTTCAAATCAAATTTTTTAAGAGATGCCTGTCCTATTGGATAGTATCTACAAGTTGCTGGCCTGTCCTCATACACAGAACATCCAGCATCACAAAGAAACGGACATGTTTTTTCTTCATCGTCATTCTTATTAAGAAAAACAAAAGGATAACCGCTTTTGGGCTCTATAAAAACATAGGCATACTTCATTAAAAATTCTCCAGATGAAATGCCAAATCTGTTTTTTAATCTCATGATATCATACGGAGTAAGCATGATATCTATGTTTTTACAGCAGCTTTTGAAACATGAAATACCAGGATAACAGCGAAACTTAAACTTTGACTCCAGAGTTAGTTCCTCAGGAGCAATTGCATTAATGTTTAACATTTATTCCTCCCCTTTGATTATTTTCAGATAAACTTTTCTTGTTCTTGGTCCGTCAAATTCGCAGAAAAAAATGCTCTGCCAAGTGCCAAGTGCTGGCTTGCTGTTTTCAATTAATACAATTGCAGATGAGCCAACAAGAGTTGCCTTTATATGGCTGTCTGCATTACCTTCCATGTGTGAATATCCTGCTCCATATGGAGCAATCTTTTTAAGTGCATTGATTATATCTTTTTTAACAGAAGGATCAGCCCCTTCATTAATAGTGATTCCTGCTGTTGTGTGAGGAACATGTAGATAACAAACTCCGTTTTTTATCCCTGATTCTTTAATAGCACTTTCAACCTCATAAGTTATATCTACAAACTCTTCCCTTGATGAGGTTTTGACAGTAATTGTTTTCATATTTTAAGTCTCCTTATTCTCTCAACTGCCTCTTTTATTCTCTCCTTTGGTTGTGTAAGGGCAAACCTGATATAACCCTCTCCATATTCACCAAATCCAACTCCCGGTGTGCATAGAACTTCC
>FWWM01008046.1_pt1 | contig 20587 bp, 14 predicted proteins | sample 2228351 | NCBI WGS metagenome assembly FWWM01 (sample SAMEA103939774, study PRJEB20133) | metagenome
GATCTGAAGTCGATTGTATAGTTATCTCCCGCACTGAGTGTGCCTTGGTTGATCGGATAGGTTCCCACATTTTCACCCACAACTCGTACCAGGGATCCAGAGAAAGAAACTAGCTCACCATTTGCGAGCTCAGTCCCAACTGCTGGGATGGAGGTGAAAGTCAGTTCAGGATCATCATCTCCATAGACTTTGCTTTTTGCATCTGCAGTAACAGTCAGTTCGAGACTATTTATCGTAAACTCTACTCCAGAAGTAAAAATCAATTCATAATTGGAAGCCAGGAAGGCTCCATTGTTGGAGAGTGCTAGATTACCCAAGGTGATCTCATATTGGCCGACATTCTCTCCAGGTTCTCGTGAAAGCGAACCGGTAATCAACGGAGACTGTCCACCTACCTGTAAATCATATGTGTAGGCAAAATTCGGGTCCAGTTCGCCAAAAGTTTTCTCTTGACCAGCAACAGGAGTCACAACAAACGGTGATCGGGTAATCTCAAATGTCCGAGTAGTTTGGCCACTGTAATTATTTCCAATTGCTGTGATCGTCACCGTTGCGGTGCCTACATTAATATTATTTGTATAAGAAAGTGTATAATCTACATCTTTCACCAATTCTAATCCAGCGTAGGTGATGGTAGGCTCAGGTCTGAAAGCAGTTCCGTTATACACCTGATTAGAAAGCGTAGAAACTACCACCTCGTCTTCATCCAATCTTTTGGCTGTGACCGTCAAGTCCCCTGCTTCATAGTTAATGGAGTAGTTCGCCGGATCAAAACTTCCGCCTGTAGCATCAGAGATTACAATAGCATCAGGATACAAACCAGCATTATCCCCGATACTTTGACCATCGGAATAAGAAACACTAACAGATCCAATCGTTTCTCCATTTTTCAAACCTGTTGGAGTAAATAATAAATAGCCTGTACCTCCTGTCAGCTCAGTTCCATAAATTTTGGATTGATCAGTGGCCGTGATGATTAGCGCTGCTGCTGACACGGTCAACATTCCACTTTCGTAAGTGATGGTGTAATTGGAAGTTACCTGATTATCATCTCCGTCCAAGATAACGGCTGCACTTGGCGTATTGTCACTTGATCCTACCACAGTCTGCGAACCTGTGAGGGTCACTGCGTCTAAGGTGTGCCCTGTTACCAAAGAACCTGCGGTAATAGAAGCTCCTGCATCAGTCAAAGCGGAACCGTCATATTCTTTTGAATTGCTGTCTCCGGTAATTGTAATTTCCCGGCCTGTAATATCCGCACTCAATCCTGAAGGCTGACTTAGTGAATAGTTGCCTGAAGAAGCTCCTGTAATCATATAGCCGGTAGCCAAAATGGTTTTATCGCTACCAGCATTTGGATCCTGGAAATTAAATACTGGGGTTCCTGTCAGACTCACCTCATCCAAGCCTACCACTCCCACCAGAATCGGAGAACCACTCACGGATGCAGTGGTTGTGCCATCATAGACTTTATCCACACCCGATATTCCAGAAATAGTCAATTCTTTGGGAAGAATATCTGCCTGAAATTCCGGCGGGGTGATGAAGTAATTGGCAGCATCTGCTCCAGTTGGGATATAAGAACTACAGCCATCATCTACAACAGTAATATCAGTACCTACTCCACTTTGGATGAATATAAAAATCGGAGTTCCACTGATTTCCACCACATCGCCACCAATGATTCCTTGCAGTTGGGGAGTCCCGGAAACCGTTGCCGAATTCGTACCGTCGTAGGTTTTATCTTCGGCAGTCAAACCAATAACAGTGAGTTCTTTTGGGGAAATATTCGCACTCAACCCGGAAGGTTGACTTAGTGAATAGTTAGCTGCGTCCACTCCACTGATGGTGAAGCCCGTGGCGATAATATCTACATTAAATCCAAAGTTCTCATTCACAAATGAATACACAGGACTTCCCTCTAAAATCACCTCATCGCCTGATATTACTCCGTTCAATACTGGAGTCCCGGACACAGTAGCTGCAGTTGTGCCATCATACACTTTATCGTCGCCTGTCAGTCCAGTAATGGTCAGTTCTCTTCCTGTGATATCTGCAGCTAGTCCAGTAGGTTGAACAAATGTATAATTCAATTCATCCGTTCCGCTGATTGCATAGCCGGAGACCGTGATGTCTATATCTGTACCCACATTAGGACTGTCAAAAGTGAAAGTAGGTGACCCGATCAAAAACACGTCATCGCCCGTAATCACTCCATCTAAAGTGGCTGTACCACTTACAGTAGCCGTAGTCGTACCATCGTAAGTTTTATCATTACCGGTGATACCGATTACTGTGATTTCTTTTGTAGTAATGTCTGCACTCAGCCCGGTGGGTTGAGTCAGGTTATAATTAGCCGCATCTACACCACTGATGGAGTAACCACTCGCTGAGATCTCAATATCATTCCCAACCGTTTCAAATTGGAAATTGAAGACTGGAGTACCACCCAGCACTACCTCATCTCCTGATACTACTCCGTTCAATTCTGGAGTTCCGGTCACAGTGGCCGCAGTTGTTCCGTCATACACTTTATTATTCCCCGTAAGACCTGAAATAGTCAATGTTTTGGCTGTGATTTCCCCTGTATTTAGCACAAAGTTTTCCGGTGCGGTATAGCGTGCGGCATCTGCTCCACTCAATGTATAGACCACGGTGATGGTTTTTCCGGTGCCCACATTGGCATCACTGTAAGTCGCAACTCCGCTTGCACTGACCTCATCTCCTGTTCGGACCCCAGCAAGAATGATATCCGTTACGGAAGCGGTGGAATTTCCGTCGTAGATCTTGGTAGTAGTTAAATTTTGACTATCAATCGTCAATTGAATAATATCCTGATAACGATACAAGGCATAAACATCACCTGCGGACAAAACAGGATCAAAAGTGGTCGTAGTCTCGTCCACTTCTTTGCGGACATTGGAGGCTCCTCCTACCAAATCGGTTAGTCCCGTACTAGTAAGTTCAGAGCCGCTAAACAGCTTGGCAATCCCAGTAGCTCCTGTAGATACTGTGGGAGATCCTGAGACAATAATGTCCCCTCCGGTTTCGGTTCCAATTGATTCGCTTTTGCCTGCATTAAGAATAATCGCATCGGCTGAGGTAGAAGTAGTGGTTACATTTCCAGAAAGGGTCAGGTTTCCACTTTCTGTCGCGATTTCAATCTCCCCGCTTGCAGTGATGTCATTCACTGTCAGCTCGTCTCCATCGAGATAGGTTACTGATCCCGTGTTTGCGGTCAAACTATTGACATTGTTTCCTGCGTTGGAAAAATCATACACTACACCGGAGCCCAACAACTCCAGATTGTTGGCGGTAATTACTCCGGCATAATTGATAAACGTATTGGAATTGAACGTAATATCTCCAGTAAACGCATTGGTACCATCAAAACCAATTGAGCTTGTCGTGTTTCCTGGCCATTGATTGATTCCGGCTACGTTGGGGTTTGCTGAAGTACCTTCTAAACTGATATTTCCAGTTTGGGACACGATTTGTTCCTCTCCACTTCCAAAGAGGAAAATACCGCCATATTGCCCATCAAAGCCTGTACTATTCAGTCGGCCTGTGATATCTATAGCACCTGAGACTGTTCGGATAATGACTTCACTGTTTGGGTTAAAAAAGGAATAAAGCCCCACACCCGCACCATGCGTATTTTCACTGAAATCCGTCTCCCCGTTAATGGTAATCGGACCGGAGGTACTTTCGATGATAGCAGCCGTATTATCCACGATCGTCCCCATTAGAAGACCATAATGCCAACTTCCGTCGTTGTTGGTACCTGTTGAAATCGCATTCAAATCTATCGCACCGGCTCCTGAGGACAGCGTACTTTGCTCTAGATACACTCCATTATAACCGGCAGAAGCACCACTTACACCATCTGCTATGCCGGAAATAAAAATGTTACCCCCATTAGAAGCCAAAGATGATTTATAAATGGTCATCCCATTTTTGAATAGACTTCCATTCACATTATGCGTTGCATCCGCATAAGAGCTTCCATCTCCCACGGTCAAGCCATTCCAAGGGGTAGCACTTTCTTCACCCCCTGCCATCCAAAGATGACCACCATTTGTTTGAATGGTAGATTCGTTGAGGAAAATGGATCCCGACTGATTCCCATCGGCATCTACCCAAAGCACCAAGGAAGCATTCTCGCCTGCAAGTCCAGTCATGCCAGAACCCACATTCATATTAACATTGGAGGCAGACTGAAGTGTCAAAGGATCGTTGTAGGTGTTGGTACCTCCAATCAAGATTTCTCCAGTTTTGGAATTCCCGATTTGGATATGACTGAAGCCATTGACGAAACTAGTTCCCAAAAGTGAGGAAGGAATTTGCAACATCCCCGTAGCACCTCCGATGCCAACCGATACTGCTGGGGCAAGTGGGAAGATGCGTAATTCACCGGTACCACCAAGCAGAGTCGTCGCGGTAGAACCAGTCCAACCGTTGGTATTGATCTCGATATCTCCTGAGGTACCTCCACCGATTTTGGTATCAGCCTGTAGAGCCAAGGCCTCTGCACCTGCTATTCCCAATCGGGCCGTAATGGTGATTGATCCAGAAACGGATGTCACGTCCGTTTGCCCTGTAGTCAACCAGACACCTCTAGCCGTTCTTCCACTTGGAGCGGTAGTCTCCTGATTTTCACCGATGATCTCTATGTTTCCACTATCCGTAGAAACAACCATTCCTAGAGTTCCTGCAAAAAGTGTGACTCCCCCACTATTCATCCGGTCTGTGGTACTCCCTGTATAATCCTGGGTCAGACCATTTAGCACAATATTGCCGGACTGGGTGTTGACCAAAATCTGTCGAGTTGAGGTTTGCCCGCCTCTATGGAACAATATTCCATATCGGAAACCACAAGTCGTACAGCCCGAGGCAGGTTGGTCGGCCGAAAGCCGTGCGACCCCATTGATTTCGATATTTCCTGAGGTAGTAGAAGTCTGGGAACCATCCCCGAGATACACCCCAACATTAGTGCTGTAAGGATTTGAATTCAAGGTAGGCGCATATTGATCCCCGCTGATACCGTTCAATTCAATATTTCCTGCTCCCGTCTGGATAGTGACATCCTTATCCAAGGTGATTCCGTGATAGCCATTTTGGTTGTTGGTACTATTATCTTCAGGGATAAAGGCATCACTTCCTGCTGCATAGCCATCGCCTACTGTCAGTCCATTCCAGGTGGCAGTTCCATCACCTCCACCCATCCAAAGGTGGCCTCCATTGGTCGTGATCGCAGAGCCAGTTTTCAACCAAATCATGCCAGAGTCGTCACCATCCGCATCTGCCCATAAGGTCAAAGGAGCATTTTCTCCAGCTAAACCTGTCATACTTCCTGAACCAGCCATCCAAATATCATCCGCAGATTGAAAAACAAGTGGATCCTGATAGGTAGTTGAACCTCCTAGTTCGATTTTGCCTGTCTCCGGGGAGCCAATAAGGATTTTACTAAAACCATTGACAAAATTGGTGGAGAAATAGGAGGAGGAAAGCTGTAAAGTTCCCGTTGCCCCACCAATTCCTAAGGTTGTGGAAGGAGTACGAGGACGAATGGTGAGTTGACCCAAATCAGAGCGGTACCTTACCAAGCTATTGATAAGCAGCTCATCAGTTTCCACTACTATAGCTCCATTACTTAAAGCAGATGATGAAGGGTCTCTGGATTCTACAACGCCGTTAGTATGATCTAAATCAACTGAATTTCCATGAAGTCCCTTGGTTCCCGTTAGGGTAATTGTTCCTGCATTAACTCTGATGGTACCACCATCTATTCGTAGCCCATCATTATCTGTATTTAGAGTATTTGCAGAATTACCTCCTCCGGTTCCGGTCAAGGTAATATTGGATGCGCCGGTAGTAATAATGCTGGAATTATTATCCATGCGAATACCATGATTTGACCCTCCATTTGAGCCGGCATTTTGGCCTCCGCCTGTACCTACCAGGATAATTTACCCGGAAGCCAAAATATCCGTGTTTTCTATTCCTATCCCCCAGTTGCCTCGATTGGTATCCCCACTGGTAGAGGCATTAGCAGAACCTATACCAAACATGGTGATATTATTTCCGGTAAAATCCATCCCGTTAATTCGGGTACCTATTCCGAATCGATAGGTAGTTTGCGTGGATTTTCCCGAAAGATAGATGTCTCCTAATCCTGCATTGACCGAGCTACCTACTGCATTTATCCCAGCATAAGTTTCCGAATTCCCTGTTGCTGTATTGGTCAAACCTACCGAATAGCTATCCCCAACTGTCAGGCCATTCCAGGTATTGCTACCATCTCCACCACCGATCCATACATGCCCGTCTGTAGTACTCACGCTAGAAGTCAGATCAAATAATACTCCTCCTGTCTCATCCCCATCTGTATCAGACCAAAAAATAACATTTATCGTGTTGGCACCCATATTGACAGCATGGGTTTCCCGCAGTACGATATCTCTGCCAGCCTTCATATAAAAGCTTTGATCTACCGCTGCCCCCGGCGCAATATTGGCATCGATAAAAATATCCACTGGCGCTATGATGGTCAGGTTATCCGCATCCCATACTGTAGCAGGCCCAGTAATCACCCCAATGATATCCGAAACCGATACACTGGGATTACCCTGCAAAGGTTTCAATACCCCATTATTCAAGGTCCAATTTTCTTGTGAATCACTGGCACCTGTCACGATGGTAATCGTTCCCTCAGGCTCAGCCGCCCATTGAGCTACGGGAAAACCATCATTCTGTGAACCCGTAATAAACCAATCCGTACTGAAATCCCATCCTGGCGTAGTGAAGGTGCTTTTGGTTTGCATCGTGGACGTGTTGATGCCCGTAATCGGATTCGTGCCAGAGGCAGTTCCTGTACCCACAGCTGTAGATGTTCCCGAAGTGGTTGTGTTGAAAAAATTATCATTTAACGTGATGCTTGTCCCTGATAGTGTACCTACAAAACCACCTATTCCGCTGCTGCCTCCAGAAGCTGAACCTGTGGCGTAACTGTTTTCGATAACTGGATTATTTCCGGCATTATTTGTCAATAACCCTATGAACCCACCCACACCTTGTTCTAATGTACTCGTTCCCTGAGAGGCATTACCCCGGGCATAAGAGTCACGGATGGAATTCGTTCTACAAAGGCCCGCAAATCCACCTACCTGCCCTCTGGATCCTGTAGAGGTGGCCGTACCCAATGCATAGCAATTATCGTATGTACCTGCTCTAGCGTCACCGACAAACCCGCCCACATTGCGACCGGCAGCAGAAACAACAACATCTGCACCTGAATTAGAAACTGTAATATTAACCGCATACCCCACCAATCCTCCAGCATCGGAGGCGTTTGTAGCACTTGAGGTGACCGTCCCGCTGACAAAAACATTAGAAACTGTAGTAGGCCCATCTGCCCTTCCGATCAATACCCCTACACCCGATCCGCCAGTGATAGAAGCACCGATAACTCTGAGATTTTTTATTTCCGCACCATTGGTAAACCCAAAAAGACCCTGATTTCCCGCAGTGGTGTTCAAGCTCAACCCCGTAATAGTATGACCAAGTCCATTGTATCCACCTGTAAAAGCGGGAGTCCCACCTATTGGGTTTGAAATACCGGAAGCATCGATATCAGCAGTCTGTATAAAGTATTTCCCCCATTCACCCGAGTTTTGGCTAAGCCAAAGCAAATGATCGGCTGTAGCGATACGATAAGGATCAGACTTGGTCCCTGTGCCCTGATCCGGTACCGTCTGCGAAAATGTCAAAGTGCTTGAAAGAAAAACTAAAGTAACCGAAACGAATAGCCTTTTGATCAGCTGTTGCATTGTAGAAGTTTGCCCCATAATACTTTTGATTCAATGTTGATTTTCAGAAACCAGAGAAATTTCCTCTTTGAAAAACCCGATCAAAAGTGAAAAATGTAAAGGGAGGACAACAATTGTTAATGTTCCAATTACGGATTTTGAAACATAAACCTGTCAAGCGACATATTTTTCAGTTTGAAATGCATTAATCAGCAACTAAACTGATCAGTTTTGAATTTGATCTATTGCATAAAAAAGGTCAAAAACGAAATCAAAGTCTCGAATTTCGGTTTTGAAAGAGTAGCCCGATTGAAAAAACCAATCCATGACTGAGGTTTGTGACAGAAAAAATCGGGAAATTATTTTCCGATTTCCTGAAAAGCCTTCCAAAACTCTCCAGGGCTTTTACCATATTTCTTTTTGAATGCATTAAAAAAAGTTGTTCGACTACTAAAGCCACAATAATCTCCCAGCGCCTCTAAGGTATATTGATCCAAGTAGCCCTCTTCTATCCTTTCCTTTGCAAGATCGACTCGTTTCTCATTTACATAATTTTTAAAATCTGAATCAAAAAGATATCTGAAATAATGGGGAAGCTCTCTGACTGATACGCCCAGCCTCTTGGAAATATCCGTAACCAGTAAGCCTTTTTCACGATAGATTTCTTCACTATTAAACAGATGAACTAATTCAGAACAAATTTTTTCATTAGGCTCGAAACAAAACTCCTCATCAATTACTTTCTCACCGTTTGAATTAGGGTCCTGAGAAGGAGCTCCGTTCCTTTTCAAAGTCTTAGTGTGATCTTTGGTTAAATCTTTATCCTCTTTACTCGATTCTGCAAATACCCACTCTGGATTGACATGAATGTACAAACTCAATACTCCCACGCAGAAGAGAATCAAATAGGAAAAGTAAATCTGAAGACTGGATAAATCCACTCCATTCCAAAACCCTACAAAAAATGTCACCCGGAAACCAAAATAGCCAAGATTGATTCCTCCGATTAACACTACGGCAACAGCAAGCCAATTCTTTATCCAAGTAGGACCGTAGTGAAGTTTTTTATTTTTAACTAATAGCCAGATACCAACTGTAAAATAGGTTGTCACTTGCAGCAAACGAAGAGAATTGACCCAAAAAGAATCAATAAAACCGCTAGCCAAAACATCCAATTGGTAGGGATGTGCAAGAATTCGTTGGGCAAGCAAAAGTTTTTCTTCACTGCTCATCAAATAAATCGGCAAAAGATCTACCGAATGGATTAATGCAGGAATGAAATGAAGCCAATCTGACTTTTTGAAGGTTTCCTGACGATCAAGCGTATTTCGCACAAAAAAAATGGACCCGCCATAAACATCAAAGGGCTGGTGCTACGAAGCAAATGGGGATAGGACAAAATCAAACCTGCCTCATACCAGAGGACAAAAACCAAAAAAAAGATGGAATATGAAAACAGAGACCATCCCAAGAAACAGCTTTTGATTTTTCCTCTATTACCTTTTACAATCAGCAGACCAGAGTTGAGCACACCTAAGGATAAAACTACTATTTTAAAAATCAATAATCCAGTCATAATCCTTCCACTGATTTTGAATCCCAGTTTTTATGCTTCATCAGCTTCAATCTAGTGACCTGTTAAATCAGGAGCACTCACGCGTTTTTGACTAAGTTTAAACTTCATTTAAGTAAATCAAAAATAGATAAAAGATAGAAAAGTATCTTCCCCAATAGAGATCACACGAAAAATTTTAATGTAAATTACTGATTATCAAATTCATTTACTTGTATTCAAAATAATTATAATCAAATTCAATTAGTTACTCTACTATTACTAATCCTTTTAACAGAACTTGTCTGAGAAATCAAAAATCCAGAAAAAAAAGAAAAGAAGAAGTTCTGATTTAGTGTGTATCAACTTCGTGAGGTAGACAGGCAAAAAGATTGCTTTTTCATTGGAAACTCCGATCCCTGATCTAATTTGCGATACACATCAATTCTTTTGCATCATGAAAATCGCCTTTTTCAGCACCAAATCTTATGACCGGGAAAGTTTCATCCGGCATGGAGAAAAGTTTGGACATCAGTTTAGTTTTTTCGAAGCTCAGCTCGATCACAAAACAGTCCTACTCGCCGAAGGACACCAAGTGATTTGTTCCTTTGTCAATGACCGGGTAGATGAATTTATTCTGAAAAAACTCCGGCAGTTAGGAGTCGGACTCATCGCACTCCGCTGTGCAGGCTATAACCAAGTCAACTTGGAGGCTGCCGAGCGATGTGGGATCAAAGTCGCCCGTGTGCCCGCCTATAGCCCGGAAGCAGTGGCCGAGCATGCATTTGCCATCTTATTGACCTTGGTGAGACGGACTCACAAAGCTTTCAATCGAGTCAGAGAAAATAACTTTTCCCTCGAAGGGCTCACCGGAATCAATATCTATGGTAAAACCATCGGTGTCATAGGCACCGGAGCCATCGGGAAGGCTTTTTGCCGAATTGCCAAAGGATTCGGGGCCAAAGTTTTGGCTTATGATCTATATCCCAGTGAAGAGATGAAAAAAATCGGCGTGGAGTACCTCTCTCTGAAAGAAGTATTCGAACAAAGCCAGATCATTTCCCTGCATTGCCCACTCACTCCAGAGACCAGACACCTGATCAACAAAGATACACTCGAGCTCATGCAGGCCGGAGTTACCATCATCAATACCAGCAGAGGTGCATTGATTGACACCAAAGCTGTAATCAAGGCGCTCAAAAACAAGAAAATCGGCTACATGGGTATAGACGTCTATGAACAGGAGGAACATATCTTTTTCAAAAATCTTTCGGACGAAATCCTCGAGGATGAGCAGATTTCCCGTCTGATGACTTTTCCCAACGTACTGATCACCGGGCATCAGGCCTTCCTCACCCACGAAGCCCTGACACAAATCGCGATGACTACTCTTCAGAATGTCACCGATTTTGAAGAAGGAAAAGCCCTGATTAATGAAGTGAAAGCCTCCTAAATCAAAAAAACCCGGCTACCATGAAGGTACCGGGTTTTTTATAGTTAAAAAGAGGCTAATTATCTAACCACCTTTACATTTACAGCGTTAACGCCTTTTTTACCTTGTACTTTGTCGAAAGTAACTCGGTCGTTTTCACGGATTTCGTGTACCAATCCACTGTGATGTACAAACACGTCTTCGCTGTTGTCAGCTGGTGTGATGAATCCAAAACCTTTGGTGGTGTTAAAGAATTTTACTGTTCCTTCATTCATGATTTCTGAAATTTTGATTTGTTTTTACTCTGTTTTGATTTGTTTGACTTGAATTTGTTTTTTTCTCGATAAGCGGAGCCGGAGGAGTATCTGAGAAGTTTCCGAACTCATCCACATAAGCGATCATATTATCCAGACTTCCGTCCTTGGGCTGTGCCTTTCGCTCCAGTTTCTTTTCGAATTTCTCTTTTTGCTTTCTCCGTTTGAGCTCAGCTTTTTGTTTTTTGATGAATGTGTTTTGATTTTTTGACATGCAATGGGGTTAGTTAACGAATGTGATGGCGTGGCCGACTTTGCCAGCCCTGCCCGTCCTGCCAATACGATGGATGTATGCATCCATGGTCATCGGTCGCTGATAGTTGATGACATGACTGACATCTGCGACATCGATCCCTCTGGCTGCCACATCGGTAGCTACCAGCACTCGGATAGTTCCATTTTTGAACTCCTCAATCATCCGATTGCGGAAGTTTTGGGACTTATCACCATGAATCTGCCCGGCAGCTATGCCTGACTGAATCAGTTTCTTGGCCAGTCTATCGGCCAATCTTTTGGTTTCGGTAAATAGGATCACTTTTTCCAAATCCGGATTATGGAATAGATCCGCCAGCACATCAAACTTGTCCTGCCCTTCCGGCACACGGATAGTTTGCTGCTCGATGTTTTCATTGGTACATGAGCCGCTGTCCACTTTGACTTCGACAGGATTGTTGAGCAGCCCGTCGATGAGCTTTTTTTGTGCGGGTTCTAGGGTGGCGGAGAAGAGCAAAGTTTGATCCCGATGCCCGATGCGGTTGACCAGCTTGTTGACATCATGGACAAAGCCCATATCCAGCATTCGGTCAAACTCATCCAATACGAGGGTATTTACTTTTCTCAGATCCAAAACTTTGCGATCGCTCAGATCCAATAGTCTTCCCGGAGTGCCGACGATGACCTGGAGCTTTCTGCTCAGCTTGGCTGGATCAGAATTGATATTCGTGCCTCCGATAAAGGTCGCTGAATACAACTGAAGGCCTGAGGTCAGGCTTTTGAATTCCTCTTCGATCTGCAGTGCGAGTTCCCGGGTAGGTGTCACCACAAGGGCGGTGAAGTTTCTCGGGTCTTTCATCGCATGCTCGATGATCGGGATGAGGAAAGCGGCGGTCTTACCCGAACCTGTCTTGGATATAGCCATCATATCTCTTCCGTCTAGGAGAGGCAGGATAGATTGCTCCTGAATCGTCGTAAGCGTCTGATAGCCCTTATCCAAGATGTTTTTCAACAATTTGGGACTAAGATTGAGATCTTCGAAAGACTTTTCGGTTCTGAATCCCTGCTGACCACTGGGTTTGGCTCTTTTTTCAAAAAGCTTCGGGTCCAGCGTGGATTCTTTCTTTTTGACTTGCCTCCTGTCGATGTTTCCTCCTCGGGGAGCGACAGTAGGTTTGGTATTTTTTCTTGTGGAGTTCATGTGGTGTTGATTAAGCCTTCACGGGCTTAAGTTCGGCATTACCTAATAGGTAAAGCATTTGAAAATGAGCCTTCAAGGCATCTAAAAATGTCTTTTGGGAATAGTAAGGAATATTGTACTCAGCCGCGGTGGCTTTTACAATCGGTGCAATTTTCCGATAATGTACATGACAGATATCGGGAAAAAGATGGTGTTCGACCTGATAATTTAAGCCTCCAATCATCCAGGAAAAGATTCTGCTTTTCTCTGAATAGTTTGAAGTAGTGGCCAATTGATGAAGCATCCGTTCGCCCTCGACCATTCCATGTTCGTCAGCCTCCGGAAAAACCATATCGGGCATTACATGGGCTGTCTGAAACACCAGAGAGATACTCAAACCGGTGATGAAATGGAGTATCAGGAAAGCCAATAAAATCTGCCCCACTCCGAAAGGAGAAAAAGCAATAGGCAATCCCAGCGTGAATGCATAATAGACTAATTTCCAAGCAACAATCTTAAAGACGGTATTTCGATAAACGTTTTTGCCTTTGAGCAAACCCATCTTGTAGTATCGTCTTAGTCTAATAAAATCCTTGGTAGTCACCCAAGACAGCGTGGATAAACCATAGAAGAACCAAGTGTACCAGTGCTGATAGGGATGCAGGGCATTTTTCTCTGCATTTGGGGAAAATCTCAGGAAAAACGGTGCATTGATATCATCATCACCCTCATGAATATTGGTAAAGGAGTGATGAAGAACGTTGTGCTGAATTCTCCATACAGTAGCGTTAGCGCCGACCATATTGAGCGTGTAGCCCAGAAGTTTATTGATGGTTGGATTTTGGGAGTAGGTGCCATGGATGGCATCGTGCATGATTCCCATTCCAATTCCTGCCATACCAAATCCGCTGAGGATAAAGCAGACATAGAGCTGCCATGTTTGATTGGCTACACCGGTGATCACCAAAATCACAGGCACGAAATAAATCGCCAACATGATGAAGGTCTTGATGACCATCTCACGATTAGCAAACTTGGTTTGTTCTGTGGATTTGAAATAGGTATTGACGCGATTGCGTAGGGTGAGGGAGAAATCAGACAGCGCTGATTCCGAAAATCGAATGGTCTTAATAACTGGAAATTTAAATAGGTACTAGGAAATCTGGGTTCTCTTGAAGATTGTAAACTGCAGGTTTTAATTCGTTTCTGACAAAATCAGTCTGGAATCAAAAAAGTAGGAGAAGAAGAATAAAACCTGATATTGGAGAACTCTTGATTTGCTACTTGGGGCAGGTGAATCGCCGATGCTAAACTTGATGACAAGTATCGGAAACTTTTCTCCGACGCATCAAAGGTGAGGAAAGGATTCGGTAATTCCTAATTATATAGGAAAATAAATGTAACCAGCCTGCTGACCTCATCACCTCCACTTCCAATTGACAATCCCATTGAAGTGAAGCATTTCCACCTTGTTATACATCTGATTGGGAGTCAAATTGCCTGCATTTAACGGCTCCTTGCTCACCAAAATCAAATGGAAATCCAATCCTTTAAGCGTCTTGGGCTGGTACTTCAGACCTAGGTTGATTTGTCTATAGCTTGGAAAATTATACTTGTTGGCCCCTGCATCCTGCACATCAGAGAGCCAATGAATCCCCGCATGGGCATAAAGTTGCAGAGGCACTTTTTCAAACCGGTATTCTCCATAGCCTACCAGTGCATTCACGTTCTCAAAGCCCTCATTTCGCTCACGTGGGATAAAGGTGTACCAAGCATCCTTGCCCCATTCACGGGGACTTAGCCAGCGACCATTTCCTCCTACATGTGTGAAATTCAAGTGTGTGGTCCAAGTGCCCTTTTTCAACCCCAATCTTCCGCTGATGGCATAGTTAAGATCATCGGGTTCTTTGTACCGAAGGGCAGGATCCTCATTTCCTCCATTACCAAGCCCATTTTGAATCCCTGCTTGTATTCCAAAAATCAAGGTTTTGGTTTCCTGTTTTTGGTTTTTTTCCCAAGCCAACCAATAGGTCGAAAACAGATTTTGAGCTAGGGTGTTGGAAAAATGAAGTTTCGAGTCTTTCCCGAGTTGTCTGTCCACCTCCCAGATACCTAGCCAATCACTTTGGGTATTTCCAAAATAATCTCCGGGCCTTCCCAAAACCGATCTCCCCTGAGGAAATATACCCAAGGTCTCCCCTACTCCCAGCCAATCGCTGCTTCCACGGATATTCATCCGTCCGATTCCCCAAGCAGTAATTTTCCATTTTGGAAAAGGTTGAACCCAAAGTTGGATTCCCTCTATCGCCGTAGGAGACAATCGTCCATCCTGAGCATTTACCCAATCAGTATTGATTCCCATTCGGCCGATTTTTGCCCCGAATTTCTCTCCAGAATAGCCCAATGAAAATGTTTCAAATCGGCCAAAAAAACGATCCCCCGGATTCAGCAAATCAAATAGTCCTGTTTCATACCGATTGGACTGTCCCGAAACGGGGTCTGATTTCCAAATATCCGAGCTGCTTACATTGGCAAACGTACGATACCCAAGGTCCAGGGACAATCGATCAGAATAGCTGAAACCGGCACCTGCATACAGGGTCATTCCCAGTGCGTGATCCTTTTTGAATTCCAAGCCGGGATAGCCGGTATTCATCCAAAAAGTCCTGAAATGAATAACTGGCTTTACCGTAATTTTTTTCTCCTGCTCTTGAGCGGTTATTCCTGACGAAAAACCCAAAAGCAGGAGAAAAACAGAGAGAAAGCGCATTATTATTTGGTGTTCGCTTTGGCTTCTTTGATCGGTTTAAATGGACCAAACTTATGTTGCTCTTCGGAAAACTCATCCGAGAATGGACCAAAAGGATGATCCATGGGTTTTTTGGAAATATCCGGCCAATCTTTAGAAAGATCCTTGGCAGGGCGATCCATACTGTTGACATATGCGGCAACGTCCCAAGCCTCTTCATCAGTCAGCATCGGGTTTTCGAAAGTAGCTCCCAGTGGCATATTGGCTTTGACATAGCCGGCAAATCGGGAGAGTCGATAGAGACCGGCCCCGTGATTATAGCTATTTTCACCCCAGAGCGGCGGATAGATGTAGCCTTTCCCATCAGGTTTGGCCATCCCCTTGCCATCGGCCTGATGACAGGATGCGCACTGATTGTCATATACCCGTTTTCCTTTAATTGGGTCTGCTGCACGATCCAGAAGGGGAACTTCATAAATTCCCGAACCTGCAGGGGATTCCCCTTTTGGCACATCTTTACCCATCCACTCGATGTAAGCTTTCATCGCTTTCATCTCACGGGAGTTTCTTTCCAGGGCTTTTCCGTTTAGACTTCGTTCAAAACAATCATTAATCCGTTTCTCGATATCTTCGGATTGTCCGGACCGTGCCCGTATTTTGGGATAAGTCGAAGCTACCGCACCATAATTGTTTCCCAGAGGGGCAGTTCCTGCCTGCAAGTGGCAATTTTGGCAATTCATCCCATTGGAGATGGCTTTTACTTTTCCGTTTGGCCCCAAGTATTCGGAAGTATTGGCGATCAGTTCACGCCCATATTTAATATCCTCCGCATTGGCTTCCGCATCTACCGTGGACCAATCGGGGGCTTTCCAAACACTGGATGGATCCATCAAAGCCTTGACTACGGGAATTTCAGCAACAACCTGTGCCATAGGCTTGTCTTCATCTGCCAAAGAGGGCAGTTGCACTCCTGAATAGGAGAGAAATACCACAAACCCCACTACGCCAACCAAGGCAACAGCGAGACCCAAAAGGGCCACCAGCAGGGTGATCAACTTGATAAAAGGCTGCATCATCTGATTCATAGTCGTAACGTAATGTACAAATTTGCGATTTCTTCACCCCATCAATTGGTGACAAGGGTCACTTTCGATAGAAAGTTTGGAAAAGATTGAATCAAAAAAAATGAGCCAGGAATACCTTTTTTCCATTTACCTGCCCAGATATACAATTTCCGGATCCGGACTGAAAAAATTGAAGCCCTACCACCTCACCTGCCACACATTCGGACAGGTAGTTGATGCTGAGATTGGAGGGGAAAACACCTCTGTCAGCCGCAAAGTTTTCTACCCAGCGGATATAGCTGGTGTTGTTTACATGATGATACAGATCCAAGTCCGAATACCGGACTTTTACCTCCTCCTTTGCTGCCAAATCACCCAGTAGTTCCAATTTTTGAGGTTGCCAGTCCGGTGTTTTTCGTGGATCAAATAATGATGCGGGCAGTACTGACTCGGGGCGTTGTATTCGCTTGGTCTCGGTATGAAGCAAAAGCCAGGAAGACATCGCACGGGAAATTACCCGCTCCCGTTCATCCCGAACCAAAAACTCCCTGAAAGCAAACAGCTTCTCTGCTCCCCGGCCTCCTGTAAACAACTGAATGCGATCCCCCCATTTGGGAAATTCAAAGACCTTGATTTCCAAGCGAGAAAGCACCCACATCTGTTTGGACTCCAGCAAGTTTCTTCCAAAATCCGCTGAGTCAGCATGTCTCCAAGCGATTTCCTGAAGCAGATCTGCCAGAGCAAAAAGGCGGATTCTCCCTTTGGGATTCACTTGAAACGAACCGACTTCAAACTTTTTTTCAAACTGAAAATCCTCAGGAAATGTCATGCAGTCGCTTTTTGGGGAAACTTGGGCGGAATCAGAAAGACTTGCTTTCTAAAACTGGAAAGGAGCAAAATACCCATTCCGCATAAGGCCACCAAGGCGAAAGAAACCTTCAAGTCAAGTACCTCCGCGACAAATCCAATCAAAGGCGGCCCGAGCAAAAATCCGAAAAAGGAAATCGTAGAAACCAGGGCCAACGCAACACTTGGAGAATAAAGCTTGGATCTGCCAGCTATCCCGTAGGAAAGTGGAATAATCGATGCCACACCCAATCCAACCAATAAAAATCCAAAGGCTGCCACCCAGACTATCGGGAAAATCACTGAAAGCAGCAATCCTATGAAAATCAAAAACCCACTCATTTGGATCACGGCCACTTTGGTATAGCGAGCGGCGAGTTTGTCGGTAAAAAACCGCCCTGAAGCCATCGCTCCCATAAATGCCACATAGCCCAAAATGATCAAATCAGGACTAGCCTCCACTACTTTTTTGAAATAAACCCCACTCCAGTCAAACATACAGCCCTCACTCATCATACCCAAAAATGCGATCATACTTACCCTGCGAAGGAGCGCATCGGGCTTGCGAATGACCAAGCCTCCTCCATCGGTGGACTTTTGCTCTTTGACAATAAGTCCTTGTGCAACTAAAATGATCACCAACGATATCACAGTCACCACACCAAAATGCTGGGCAGGAGTCAAATCCAGCAAAATAAGTCCGGCTCCGAGGCCTGCCCCGGTAAATCCAGCCAAACTCCACAAGCCATGAAAAGATCCCAAAATACTCTTGCCCATCTGATCTTCAAGATCCAGACCTTGGGTATTGAGTGAAATATTCATCACATTGCCCAGCATACCGTAGGTAATCAGCACCGGCAAAAGTACCCAAGTTGAGGGACTGAGTCCTATCAGAGGCAAGGTCAAGGCATAGCCAACTCCACCGGTCAAAATGACCACTCGGCTGCCATACTTATGCACTGCCCAGCCGGCCAATGGAAGCCCTATGACCGAACCGATCGGGAGAAAAAGCAAAAGAGTCCCTAACTGCCCCTCGGACAGACCAAATTTGGTTTGGATATCGGGAATACGGGAGGCCCAGCTTGCAAAGCAAAGACCGACGAAAAAAAACATCGATCCTACAGCCACTCGGCGTTTAGAAAGGTAATTCATGAGGTAGTGTTGGAGGTTTAAATAGGCCCTCAAAGTTAGCCAAAAAGGATAGATATCTATCAAACAGTCGTCCTTCTGTAAACTTTTCAGACTTGTGGAGAGTTTTCTGACAAATCTCAATTCATGGAATTCATCATCGTCGGAGCTATCCTGATTACCATCATCATCATGATTCGTATCATTATCAAAAAGGTCTTTAACTGAAAAATGCCACCTCTCCGATAGAAAGGTGGCATTTTCAATTGTTATGAGAGGGAGTTAGTTTGGAAGCTTGTCGGCATATTTTCCATATACCCAAGTTCCGGCAAGGGCCGATACCAACGTCACCAAAATCACGGTATATCCACTACCGATCTGCGCAAACAAAGGTCCCGGACATGCCCCGGTGATTGCCCAGCCCAGACCAAAGATAAATCCACCGATCACCTGACCTTTTTTGAAAACTTTATCAGGAATATTGATCGTCTCTCCGTGAATAGTTTTGATATTCAATCGCTTGATCAATTGCACCGAGATCATCCCGGTCACTACTGCTGAGCCGATTACTCCATACATGTGGAAGGACTGCAATCGGAACATTTCCTGAATTCTGAACCAAGAAATGATTTCCGCTTTGACAAATACAATACCGAATACTACCCCGATGATCAGGTATTTCAAGAGTTCTAGGCCCTTGTCGTGATCTTCTCTTAGGTTTGGTGCTACGCAGTGATCATCCTGCTTTTTAGTTGCTACTTTTGACATAATTTCAGTGATTTAGAATCCGGCAAGTTTCATTAAAGGCTCAAGCAAAACGTGGGTCATCAAGAAGCCACCAATCATAAAGAAGATGGTCGCTACCAGAGAAGGCCACTGTAGGGAACTGATCCCCATGATCGCATGCCCGGATGTACATCCTCCCGCGTATCGAGTACCAAAGCCTACCAAGAATCCACCAAACACAAAGAACAAAAGGCCCTTGGCAGTGAATACGTTGTCCCAAGTGAAGATCTCTACCGGCATCAAGTCGGAATAATTGGTGATACCCAAGGCGGCCAAATCTGCCTGAGTAGCTTCAGATACGACGATGGTCTCCGGATTTGCCAAGAAATTCATCGCAATAAAGCCACCGATGGCAGTTCCCAGCACAAAGAGTAGGTTCCAGATTTCTTTTTTCCAATTGTAGGTGAAAAAAGGAATCCCGGCAGGTACGCAAGCCGCACATACGTGACGGAGGGAAGATGATATCCCGAAAGTCTTGTTACCTAAAATAAGAAGCGCCGGCACGGTCAGGCCGATCATGGGTCCCGCCACATACCATGGCCAAGGTTGCTTAATCCATTCAATAAATTGTTCCATATAGATTGTTTAGTTGTATCCTGTTTTGTTAAAATCTGTAGTCTAAGATAATGTTATAATTAGTCATATTTACTCGGTTGATCACATACTCCAGCGGAATGGGAGTATTGCGGTCTTCATTTTTGTGAGCCACGAGAAACTGTAGATCCAATCCTTTGAAGAATCCATCAAATCGGTAATCAATCAACCCGGTGAAATGAAGATAATTTGGTAAGCCGTATTTATTTAACTTCAAATTATTGATATCTGGTGTCTGCACGTGACTGGCACCGAAGGAGACCTTTAATTTGTCTTGGATGAAAGTCTTGTCGTATTTCATTCCCAAGGCATGAACGCCTCCCATCCCTTCAAATCGCTCTCTAGGAAGACTTATGTAAAATTTCTCACGGCCCCACTCCCGCGGGAAGAGAAATCGACCATTGTCAGCTATGAACAGGAAGGCAAGAGACAACTCACTATGGAGGCCTTTTATCCCAGTTTTTAACCCTATTCCATGAGTGTGCTCCCCAGGAAGCGTATATGCTTTGGCCGGATCCGGATTACCCCCATTATTGACAGAATGCTGATAAAACCCCTGAACCCCTAAGATCATATCCTTTGAGGAGGTTATTTCGGACTTACTGTTTACTTCTCCAAACGTAGTAGCGAAAATACCCTCGGCCAGGTAATTCCAGGATTTGACTTCAAGACCATTTTTTTCAAAGCTCGCTCCAAACACGCCAATCCCTTTAGAAGCTAAGTGATGATGGTAGTCTTCCTGAACTCCCAGCGGGTTTCTGCCTGCATTGTAAAATCCCACAGACTCCTCTATGGCGAGCCACTCCAAGGATCCGCGTGAGATCGCATGTGTAAACCATGCGCCGGTAAAGGTGAAATTACCCGGCTTAAACTCTGTCGAAATTCCGCTGAAAAGGTTGGGTCTCATCCGGTTATCCGAGG
>FWWM01007250.1_pt1 | contig 20586 bp, 28 predicted proteins | sample 2228351 | NCBI WGS metagenome assembly FWWM01 (sample SAMEA103939774, study PRJEB20133) | metagenome
TGATCCAGAAACTCGAGCACAGATCCAAAGAGACGCATATGAACGTGTGCAATATTTATTGAATGCACTTCTTACCTGAACTGCTAATCACCTACTGAATCAGAAGCCATCAATGGAGGGAGTTACGGCTCCCTCCATTTTCTTACCTTCCATCGATATGCATGGGCATTAAAACATATAAATTCTCCTCATCTCCTGTCGAATGGAGAACCGCCGGTGTGTTGTGAGCATTCGCCTCAATGGTCACATTTTTGGTAGTAATGGCTTCCAAACCATCTTGCAAGAATTTCACATTGAATGCGATCTCCAATTCCTGTCCTTCAACCGTGGCTTCAAGCTCTATCTCACTGGCACCGGTCTCATCGGATTCAGCCAACAGTTTGACCCTCCCTGTTTGATCAGCTCCGGGTTGAAGATGAAAGCTCACCACATTGCTCCCTTCGCGAGCAATGATGCTGGCCTGTTTGCAGGCTTTGAGCAGGTCTCCCGCGTCAAGGACTGCTTTGGTCTTGTGACCTTTGGGTAGAATCGCCTGGTAATCGGGGAATTTCCCATCGATCAATTGTGAGACCATCTGCACATTTTCACAACGGAACACCACCTGGCTACCATTCGGAGGTAAAACAAAAGTGATCCTGGCTGTTTTTGTCGCATTCAGGATTCGCACCACCTCTTTCAATGCGGCAGCCGGTATGATTAACTGCTTCTTGGCGAACGGTTCTGGAAGGATCGCCTTACAGATGGCGAGACGGAATCCATCCGTTCCGACCATGGATACGGTCTTTCCATCCATGCTCATCAAAACTCCAGTCAGAACAGGTCGGTTATCATCCATGGAGGCAGCGAACGCAACCTTTTGGATCATCTCTTTGAACATACTTGCGTCCATTGAAACCCCATTGGTGATAGGGTACTCCGGGATGGTTGGAAACTCGGATGCATCAATTCCCTTGACGATCCCTTTATAGGTTCCGCACTTCAATGAAGCTTCCGGTTTCCCATTTACCGAAAAAACGACTTCGGGATCTGTGAAGCTGTTGATCACATCGGTCAGTATTTTGGCAGGCAAGGTCAAACCCAGGTCACCATCCAAATTGGCATCCATCCAAACCGTGACACCCACGGTCAAGTCGGTAGCCGAAAGACGAAGCTGATCCTCATCTTTACTGAGTAAAATGTTCGATAAGATCGGTAGGTTGGAGTGAGAACCAACCGCTCGTCCTACAATTGCCAGATTTTCAGAAAAAGTATTCTTTTGAACAGTCACTTTGCAGGTCATTCTGTATCTCCTTTTTGTAGTATCAGACACGCAGGTTTTAAAAAGCTGCGTGTCTGAGTCTGTCTAGAATTCGTCTAATAAATCGGCTCCTGCACCACCATCTGGCCAATATGCCTCTTCATCCCCTAAGCGAATTGCATTTTCGTATTGCTCAGTGAGGGAGCCTTCGTCATCATCCTCGTTCTGCGAGTTCATCAAAGCTCTGAGAATGGGTTGATCCGAGGTATAGGCACGAATGCAATTGCGCCAGAAAAGTACATCATCGTTCTGAAGAACTTTCTGGATTCCTTGCACCAAGTCGATTAAAAAGTCTTCTTCAAATCGATCTGGAGGTAAACCATGATCGGCCAGTGTGAGTGCAATTTATTCAGCGATTTATCACCATGTGATTGAAAACGCTGGCTTTTCCATTGAAAACCCAGCATGCGCCAGAATTTTGGACACCTCGAAACCAGATTCAAGGTATTCAAGTTGTTGTAGTGTAGGTAGTTGATCCATTTTTATCTCCTGTGGATTATGAAAATCCCAACCCTTTTTCCTTCAGGGACACCCATCGTGATAATCCAATGACCAAATGGTCCAGGACTGACACATCCAAGAGCTTGCCGGCTTGGACAATGGCGCGAGTAACGCTGACATCTTCGGGACTGGGTGTGGGATCTGTGCTGGGATGGTTATGTGCGATCAGGATAGCCGCCGCGTTCCGCTGCAGTGCTGGTTTGAATAACTCGCCAACCCGCACCATCGAGGAATTAAGCGAGCCGTGATATATCTCAATCACATCCAACATGCGGTTGCGTGTGTCAAGCGGCATCACGACCATGAATTCTTGTTCACGATGCGCCAGCATCGGCATCAAGATTTGAGCAGCATCTCCAGGTGAATGAATTGTTGGGCGTTCATCTTCTGGTTGAAGGAGCTTACGTCCAAGTGCTAAAGCTGCTTTGAGCCGCAGTGCAGTCAAATTGCTAATACCCGGCACTTTGGCAATCTCATTCACATGTGCCTGGGCAATTTTCTGGATCGTGCCAAATTGTGCCAGCAGCTGTTCAGCGGACTCAATTTGATTTGAACCACCAATGATGACTGCCAGCAATTCAGCCAGACTGCATGCATCTGAATCCTTGCTTACCCGGAAAGCCGGCTGCTCACGAACGGGCAGGTGCTTGAGCCGGGGAAAGTTGTAAGTTTGAGGGTGTAGATGGGGAAAGTTGTAAGTTTGAGGGTGTGCACTTTCTATAAGGTACGGTTGTAGGTTGTTCATGTCTGTCTCCTGTGAAATGGGGGACAGACCACCCCTGGAGGGATGCTGTCCCCCCATTTTGCCCCTTGCGGGGTCCATTAGGGTCCTGTAATTTATGCGATCGGATCGTATCCGGTTTCAAGAAATACCTTGCGGCTGATTGCTTCGCATTCTTCCCAGGTCATCAATTCATCGCGCCGCACACCAGGGTATCCAGGTGCGGGAGGTATGAGCCAGGGGTTTTCTGCAAGGTTCTTTTTTATCCTTTCAGCTTTTGCATCCAGAAAATGACGCAGGCCGCCTTTTGTGCAGCGCCACCCCAATTCCTTGGTGTACTTGCCATCCCAATTTCGATCACGGAAAGTCTTGCTGCAACAAATTGGACAAGGTGGCATCCCTTCTGGATCAGGCGCTCGTGCACCACCAGCTTGAAGATAAAAACGAACAGCATCAATTGCCTCGCAATATGCTGCACCACAAGAGCACTCCTTGTTTTTATTGACCCTGTGAAAACGAGGTTCACTGCCCGAACCAAAATCAACCAGGTATTGATATCCCTGGATAGAAACGGATGGCGTGAACACCGTAAAGTCTTCCCGGATCATTGCACTGGCATGCGCTTTTGGGATCCCCTGACTGCTTCTAACCGTACCTGCGGTTCTACTCGGAGCAAGTTCGGTCTTCATAAGCACTCTCCAGAAACCAATCCGCTGGAAGCAAGTGATCCTGCGGAGAGATTTGGATTTCTAGTTCTCCTGGTTCAATCGTTTCACAGATTGGTGCTTCTTCAGGATCATTCTCAACACGAACACCCCTCAAGTGAGGGATATGAACCACCGTAGTGCTGTCCTGATAAGGGCCACCGTGACTGTTCTTGGTAAATGGTTCCAGTCCATTGAGCGCGCGTACCCATACTGTTCCAGGTCTCGGGCCTTTTCCCACTACCTCAACGGGAATGACCGCATCTCCATAACATGTACCGATTGTGATTTCAGCTTTTACCATCTGTTCCTCCTGTGTTCTTTCAATAGGAATGAGAAAGGACATGCCTTTCAGGGCATGTCCTTCGTTGTGATTCACCGGTGCGTTTTGACTCTGGCTAAAATGGAATTTCGCTTGGGTCTACGTTTGGCGGAACCTGAGTATTTACTGTGGGTTCTGCTTCCTCCTGGTCTTCACGTCCAGAAAGAAAACGTACGGTCGAGGCGGTTACTTCGAATGAAGCGCCAACCTTTCCGTTGTTTTCCCAGATATGAGGGCCACCCGTTTCAGGATCGGGTGTCAGACGCCCTTCCACTAACACCTTGCTTCCCTTGTGTAGGAATTCATTGCAGGACTCTGCTTGTTTTCCCCACACAGTCACACGGAACCAGGTTGTTTCTTTGACTGGCTGTCCATTCTGACCGTTGTAACGACGATTTGTGGCTACAGATAAGGTAGTCACAGGTTGTCCGCCAGGGGTAAAGCGCATTTCTGGATCTTTTCCCAGATTTCCGATGAGGATAATCGTTTGGTACATTGTATTTTTCCTTTCTCTTTGGTATGTGGTTTTTTTAGGCTGCAACGGATGCAGGCGTCGGTATAGCGCGTTGACTGGCAAGCCAATTACGCAATTCATCCTTCGTGGCAGGAACTCTCCCGGTTTTCTCTTTGAATTGGTCGAAAGCCTCCTGTTCGGAAACATTGCCATTCACGGAGACACCATCCCCATACTTGCGTACGGTAGAGGTGGTGGGAGGTATTGAATTTGCTTTCGAAGTTGGAATTGCCGTAGATGAGGTGCCATTGGATCGGTTTTGATCAAGGCCTGCGTTTTGAGCAATTTCCTTGTCATACAACAGATTGCCGAACTGTTCACCCAACTGGCGGAAGCAGCGCTTCAGACAGTCTGTGGCTGAACCTGCCAAAGCCATATCCAGAGCTTCAGGTGTATCGCCAGTGAAGACACAACGACCAAGATCGGCGTGACTATATGTTTTTCCGTCCAGATCGACAGATACTTTGCCAGTGATATACACTAAACCGACTTCCTCGGTCTGAACATTCCCATTGGCATCAAGGGCAGGAACCTTGCGTTTTTCCTGTTGATTCCAGATCAGCACCTTTTTTTGCCAACGCACGATGACCGGATCACCAATCAAGTCAAATGACCAGGTAAATCCGAAGATACTGTTGGCTCGATCAATAACGTCGTATCCTTCCAGATATGGGACGGATCCCATACCTGGCGCTTGGCGGCGTTTGACGCGAGACATGTCCAATGGCTGGCGAAGTTCCCAGAGGATGCGGCTCAGCCGGTCGCTCAGGTTCCCATCATTTGAAGGGATGGTTTCATTCATGTGACTCTCCTTTTCTTGAATTATGTGAATTTGTGGTTGCGCCGCTTCTAAAAGGCGGACACCTTCAATGTGTTTGCAGAGAATCTGAGGTCCCCGCTGCTGATAGTCCATACAGGTACACGCCCAATTGATCTCTTCAGAATCACCTTGAGTTGGTCTCAATGTGACGACATATGGTAACTTGTCGCCATTTTTGACCGTCCATTGGTGGGGATTGGTTCGGGTGACCTGGAACTTGCCAGCGAGAATCGCAGATTGTGCACGTTCAGTACGTTCAACTTGTGCTTGGGTAAGGTCTTGTGTTTTTTGCATAATCCTCCTTGTGGAAATATCCGACGTTGAATAATGAATAGTCGATTCGAAAGATCAACTCATGGCTAATACCAGGAGTGTTCCGACGTTATTTGCTACCCGTGAATAAACACAGGGCAGAAAACGACAATGGTGAAGACTTTTTCTTCATCGCTGACATTTGCAGCCCTATGGATGTGAGAATATATGGGTGGGATGAGTCATTCATCCCACCCATAAATTATTGTTTTCTCCTTGTGATATGAACCTTTCTGCTTCTCAGCACGCCATGACGCCTCCTGGGAGGAAAAGGTTGTTTGTTAAAGTGCAAGCCCACTATCCGGGGACTCCCGGAAATAAAATGGAGGATCACTCGCTCCCAATACCAATGGGAGCTTACGATGACAGTTCTCGAAATCCAGCTTGCTTTATGCAAGGGATTCGGACGTCATCTTGTGATCCTCCACGTACCCTGAAGTATTAAGAATTCGCTTCAGGTCTGAACTCATCCATCTCTCTATTTTTTTACACGCATAGGCCTTTTGCAGGTAATCCAAAAAGAGGATTACCCATGCTCACCTTCGGTTTGTTGATCGGATGAGTTATTCAGCAGTTGCGTCAATTTCTCCAGAAGCAGATTCCACCTCACTTGAATCATTATCCGCTTCAGCGTGCTTGCCAGTCGTAACTCTCTCAATTGATCTGGCTTTTTTCTCGTTCGGTGAGGCAGAATCCAACACAATAATGCGCCTGGCGACTGCCTCTACCACGTTTCGGTCAATGAATACCTGGTTTTGTTTCAAATCGCATGCTTTGATATCCACCGACAGGTCAGTACAATTCTTGGATTTCCGTGCTTTGTTAATAAACTCTTCCAAGCTTTCGCGGAAATCCCGAGACTGGAGGAAACCATGCACTCGCAATCGCATGCCGCGGCGAATATGGATCAACCCATTGGCTCCGCCATTGACCCGGACGTTGATGTAATCACCTGCATCACGTTCCAGATCCAATTTCTTGGCAGGCAGATCACTGTCTCGATAGATCACTAACCGGAAGAAAAGGTCATCCATAAATTTCCATGGATCCCGTACCACGATTCCTTCTAAAACTACATCGTTTATCATCTGACCTCCTTGTTTATAAAACCTTCGTCATCTAGGGTTAAAAAAATGCCGGACAGATCCCAGTGGGTTTTGTCCGGCCAACGATTGATTAAGAAATATTGAGTTGTCAATCAGAGTATAACAATTACAAGGGGCTTATCCTAGATGGTCAATTTCTTTTTAATAATGCCCACGCTCCTTTATGGGTAAGAAACGATCAATGTGTGAAGACACGTAGTTTGGCCACGCCAGTTTGAGTGACAAGCACCTTGGGAACTACTGATGGAAACAGGATAGATAAATCTGCTGACACAGAGACCCGTACCGTGTTGTCTCCCCCGCTGACCTGAATTCCTGTAACAAAGGCATGCACCCCTTTTGCGGATAAGCTGGCTGTATTTGAAGTCACATAAGCCTGAGCGTTCCCCCAGGTTCTTGAAGTGGGAACAAGACTTCCGGTATCTTGAAAAACTTGCTGATTGATCTCAGCGGAAGCGGCAACTGCTGCAGCATCCGCTGCCTTTGCCACTTCTGAAATGGCATAAAAATACCGTCCGAGTTCAATAGCCAATGCCAGGGCAGGAATCATCACCAACCCAATGAATACCGCCCAGAAAGTCATTGAATAGCCACACCGATCTCGCCACAGCATATTACCAGCATTCTTGCCGAAATGTAGAATCGGCACGGACAGTAAACGTCTGCCCTGGCAATCCAGGGAACAGGCTGGTCAGAGGAGCCATAAAGTTGGGTACACTGCCACTGACTTGGATCTTTAAAATGCTGCCAGCACTTCCTCCAGGAGCCAAGACACTGACCGAAGTATTTTCCAGAATCCCAGCCTGGGCGATTGCGTCTCTTGCTCCACTCATGGCATAACAGGCTGGGCATTGCTGCGCCACACTTCCCATACGCGCACCATGCCTGGCTGCGGCTTGCACTGCCTGTTGGGCATAGACTAACATCCCCAGGTTAACAATCGCCAACATGACCATAATCGCAATTGGAGTTGTAATTGCAGCCTCTAGCAATTCCATCCCACGAGTGTCTTTAATAAACCTCATAATCCTCCTTGAGGAATAATTGATCTGCCAGTTTTAGGAACATCCCCGAAGGGGACATTGCTGGCAGACCATTGATTTGGCTAGATTTTTCCAGCAATATCTGTCACGATGGCAGCGATATTTTGGCCCAGCAACCGGTATGCACCATAAGCCACCAGAACAACTACTGCAATGATCAATGCGACCTCAGTCGACTCGATTCCCCGGTTATCCTTTAGGAAACGCAATGTCAATCACCTCCTTCCTGCTTTAGAAATATGGATAGAGAACGAACAACAAAGTTCCACAAAAAATTGATACGACAAAAGGAATTTCCCTCTTTTTCTGAAGGCTAGCGATTACGCCCTGCACTCCACCGACAATTGATATCGGGATCAGAAAAATTGGATTTCCAAGAACCAGGGCAGCAGCAATTATCAGCTTGACATCCGCACCTCCCAAAACACCAAATTCCCAAAGCACCCACACGACAAGGATGAGAAGACAAATCAACGTCGCCGCAGGTTGAAAAATTGCAGCAAATGTGGACAACGTAAGAGCAAATGCCAGACGTTTTTCTCGGGGGTTGAAATCTGATACGTGTGTCAATGCAATCATCAACAATACTGGAGCCCATAAGCCATTAAAAAGGCCATACACACCTGCACCAACCATCCCGCCAACGGTTAATGGCGTGGGGACCTGGTGGTTGCGGAGATCGTAGACCATACAGGCAAAAAACAGGGCTAAAACGGCGAAATTAGCGATCAGAAGGCGCTCCTATCCATTCTTCATCGGTGCAAGTGCTTAAAAATCAAAGCTGGACTCACTTCTGCGCCCAGAAGGTTCTGTCCAGCCAACGATTGATCAAAGATTGTCTATTAATAATTATAATGACGGAATGAAGTTATCCAAGGTGGCCAATTTTTTGATGGGAGTAATAGCCACTTTTCCAGCTGTCATGGAGGTTTTATGATACATAAAGTGGAACTAATCATTCCGAACGAACTTATAAAGGAAATTGAAGTTTACGCAAAGGTCGAGGGAATCACTCTCAATGAGTTCTTGCTGTGGGCTCTTGGTGAAAAGGTGGGCGAATTACGTGAACGGCGAGGGGTTAAGAATCTACTTCGAGTTATTCCAAACCAAGGCACTGAAAAAACTCCCTTAGATAAAGCTACACCTCCCACATATCCTCAAAAACGACTTCTGAAAGCCGAGGAGGTTGCGAAATACCTAAGAATAAGCAAATCCGGTGCCTATCGGTTGATGCGAACTGGTGAAATACCAGTTGTGAGATTTGGTAAAGTAGTCCGCGTAAGAGAGGAAGACATCGAAAGTTTTGTATTGAACACAAAAGCATAATCCAGACATTGCGGATTAGCCTAAAATAATTATCCCTACTTTCAAGATTAATACCGAGGCTAACAATATCGGCAAACCCGGTAAACGGTGAAGCATGATTTTCTGTTCCCGAACCAGAGATATCAATCCCGAAGCAATCACAACGATTAAGTGAATAACCAGAATCGACATGATAAAGAAAATCCCTGGCCACATAAGACAGATCGTAATTGCACTAACGGCATCCGCGCCACCCCACCACTTCAATTCCCAGGCAGCCCAGAAGCCAATGATTGCCAAAGCTGAAAGTGGTGAAGATTGAATCGAGAGGAATGCTCCCAAAAATAGCAATGGGAGCCAGGTGATTATTCGGCTTAATTCTTCCCAGCCAAATGCTTGAGATATTCTATACCGTTCACTAACAGCTGCAACTAAGACAGCAAGAAGGACTAATGCCCAGTCTCCCTGCCAGATCCGATAAAGGCCTGCGCCAATGAGAGGAATAACCACCCAGGCGCTGTGAGGTATTTCACTTTTTCGGATATCGAACCAAGATACGATTCCCAACCAGGTTACAACAAGGCCAAAAATAATCCAATCCATAAAAATTAGTGGGCAGAGATTGCCACCTGCAAGGAGCAGAGAAAGCCCACTCTCCTTTCGTTATAGTAATTTGACAGAGCGTAAATATAACAGTACACTTGTTCTACAAATGATATGTCGAACCAGAATATGTATCGTACATACAAATACCTCCTTCGCCCTTATACGGAACAGGTAAAGAGCTTGGACTTTTTGCTTTGGCAGTCCCGGCTTGTTTACAATGCCGCATTGCAACAACGCATTAACACCTACAAAGAAACAGGCAAGGGCGTAGGTTACGGAGCACAGTGGTCGCATTTTCGAAATGTGCGCCACGATAACCCTGACACGCTTGGAAAGCTGAACGCTTCTAGCCTTCAACACTTGCTTCGCCGCCTGGACAAATCGTTCGCTGGATTCTTTCGCCGCTTGAAAATAGGGGAAAAGCCTGGGTTTCCTCGTTATAAAGGATCCAGTCGCTTCAATAGCCTGGAATACACATATAACGATGGCTGTAAATTGCGACAGGACGAGAAAGGGCGCAAGTCGTTTTACGTTCAGAACGTTGGTGAAATGCGGATGTGTTATCACCGGGCCATTCCGACCGATGCTGAGATAAAACACATTGTCCTCAAGCGGGTTGGTGAGCGGTGGTATGTTTGCTTGATGCTCAAACTGCCTGATACTGGTATACATCAGGTACAAACAGACCAACAAATCGGTATTGATGTTGGTTTGAAAAACCTTGCTGCCCTCTCTACTGGCGAGTTGATTGAAAACCCTCATTGGCTGCGAGAGAGTCTCGCGAAACTGCGGAGGTTGCAACGTCACGCCTCTCGACAGGTCAAAGGGAGCAACCACCAGCGAAAAACCTACCACCAGATTGCTCGCTTGCATGAGCATGTTGCCAATCAACGGGCAGATTTTTTGCACAAGATCAGTAATCGGCTCATTGCCGGGAACGACCTGATAGCGATTGAAAACCTCTCTCCGAGATTTATGAACCGAAATAGGCATCTTTCCCTGTCTTCGCACGATGCAGGGTTTGGTCTGTTCCGGCAGATGCTTGAATACAAGGCTGAAAGTGCCGGGATCCAAGTGATTGCCGTGAATGCATCCAACACAACTCAAGCTTGCAGCGAGTGCGGGAGTATTGTTCCAAAAGGTTTGTCGGTTCGTGTTCATGCATGTCCTAATTGCGGTTTGGTTCTCGACCGAGATATAAATGCGGCTCGGAATATCCTAACCATGGCTTTACTACCTCCGCTCGGACGGAGCGGTCAGGCGGTAACGTGGGCGGTTGCGCCGTGCGTTGCCTGAGAAGCTGTCGGCTTTAGCCGATAGAGAACGTCACAACACCTCTTTTCCTACGGTTTGATCTGCCCTTCGATCCGTCGAATATATTCAGCGCCACTTGCACAACCGCTTGAAAAATTGGCTGCAATGCTATTCCAGCTGTTCGGATTTCCGGTTTTTCGAAGAGCTTGATAAACACATCCGGCGCCGGCATGATAATTTGCGAGAACCAGACGCCAGTAATCGTCATAACTTAATAATGCAGCTGGTTGTTTTCCGGTTGCCAGATTGAAAATTCGGGCTGACTGCAAACAACTTGCATTGAGGGTTTCAGCCAGAACTCGTATCGCTTGGTTTCCTTTTTCAAGATCAACACCCCCTGGACAATTCGGGCAGGTGGCCTCGATATCTCGTAAAACCATTCCGCGTAATAGGTATTGCGTTGAAGAATCCAGGAATTGATATTGGGTGGTACATCCTACTTCACCGTATGTTTGCCGGCAGATGGTTTGGAAATAAGCCGGTCGCCACATCAAAACAAGGTCTGCGCCATATGTGGTCATCTGACCCAATCCAATCTCACCTAGAGTCCAATTTGCCGCTGGCCAGAATTGCGATTCAACGGCAATGACAGCTTTAACTACCTTTGGGGGTAACTCTGCAGCCTGAGAAGAAGAGAGAATCACCGAGTCAAATTGATTCTGCCAGGTGAGCACCTGGTCTTTCGTAAGTTCGATTCCACAACCATTAGCAGAGCCATCAGGATTCAACCCTTGTGCTGGGCAGATAGCACCATCGACTAATCCGGAGGTCAATAACTCAGCAGCCAAAACATCATAACGGTTGGCAGTGGCTAGGTTCGAGTTCCCGCTCACGGGCATTAACCAATCAGGAATTGCTGTTGGGGTTAAGCCATAAGCCATCTGGCAGGTTCCACCACTATCAGCCTTCACAGATGTTGTTTCCCAACTGGCAGTGGTCATCACTGTAAGGGCGGCAAGTAGAATTCGAATTACGGGCGACCATGCACGGGATGCCATGCCACCTCCCAAACTACGCTGGGTGTTCGATATGTCTGGCCAAAATCATCCGACAAATCAGCCCATGCGGTCCAGATACCCTCTTCTGTGGTGCCAAAATTGAGATCTCCTGAATTTTCAGGAGTCACAGACCAGGTTGAGCCATTGCGGTTCAAAGAAAATTGAGCTCCCGATGGTGCCCGAACTCGTACCAAAATAGAATAAGGTGGAACACCACCTGTTACCTCGCCAGTTAGGGTCTGTGCGGGTTGATCCAGGCTAGGCGCAAACAACAATAAACGCGCATATGTGACCGCTATTGTCCCGCGAAGTGGTGCTATGACAATAACCGTGACTGAATCGCTGGCAGTTTCATACTGATTTGAACAGGTGATTGTGTAGGTATGCGTTCCAGTCGAAACTCCACTCATAGGCTGATTTCCAACTACGACCACATTCCCAACCCAGCTGCCATTTGAGCTGGCTGCTGAACAATTGGTCGCATCGCGACTGATCCAACTCAGGGTAAAGCTTGCGGGAGAAATTAATGTCAGAGGACCATCAGTGTTGTTAACCTTCAAATCCACTGCGGGTGGATTGTAGGCAATGACAGTGACACTATCTGAGGCGGAACCAATGGGATTGGAACATGTCAACGTATAGGTGTAACTTCCGGTGGTGATGCCAGTGTAATTCGTCGAGCCGGACTGACCCTTCGTTCCAGTCCAGCTTCCTGAGGCAGTACAGGTATCTGCATTGCTGGAAGTCCAGCTCAACAGATATTGAGCGGGAGAAGTCAGGCGGATTGTTCCATCCTGGTTATTCGCCTTCAAATCCACACTGGGCGGGAGTGAGCACCGAATCGTTTTATTTGTTCCTGAGAGATCAAACCAGGAGGAATTATAGGGATTTTGACCCTGAACGCGTATGGTGTGTTGAATATTGGGCGAGATCAATCCCCATAAATCTTGAGTGAACCCACAAGTGCCGCCCGTGCATGTTCCGGTCAGATCCGCTCGATATTGGTTAGCGACTCCACTCGCTACCGAATTGCCATCTACCAGGATGCGGTAATTAATATCCAACCCTGGAGCAGCATCTTGCATCACCCAACCGTAAGCCCGACATTGGGATTGAGGAACCGGTCCAAAGGCTCCGTCATGGTAGCCGGTAAAGGTGTCTCGATAAGCCCAGATTAAAACGAAATCTTCAAAGTCGTGGTCATAACCGCCATTACTATTATCTTCATCCCAATCCCCCCAACATTGTGGAGTGCCGATAATGGTATCCCCGGATGCGAGAAAAGCTGTCATTAAACTGGTAAAGTCTCTACCACCGGCGCTTGGATCGTAGGTTTGCGAATAGAAGTAATTTGGACAAAAGTAATCGTGATGAGGCGTTTTCCAACCCACGTGCGGGTTAGCACACCCCCCTGAACCGCAGTTACCTCCATAACAATCACAACCTCTGATCTGGATCGTCTCACCCGCTGCAACCGTGATCGGGGTCAGCACTGTTTGATTGTTAATCACATCCATATAGGTGCAGTTCTGCCCTACCCTGCAGCCATTACGGATGAAGTAATAGCGCGAAAAATACCCCGGTGAGCTTGAGGTGATGACATTCCATAAAACAACTCTTCCAGCTCTGGGGAATGTGATCGAAACGGGATTTCGATTATAAGAAACGATAGGATGGCCATAATCCGCCAGCACAGAGATCGTAATCACCAAACCAATCACAATGGCAAGGATAATTCCCAGAAATGTTTTCTTACGTTTCATCAGGTTTGAGATAAATTTTTTCATTGGACAACCCCAGCGGATGCAAATACCCGAACGGTTTTCAATTCGATTCCGAAAATGTTGAGAATCGTCCATTGGATGGGAACCTCCAAATAGACTCCAACAGCAGGTTCATTACTTGACCAATCGCTCAATCCATCTCCCAAGCGAACTGGACGGGGTGGAAATCCGGAAATCGTTCCTCCAAAAGGATCAGGCAGAACCCGAATTGACGAGGTGTACCCAATAATTCCACGCGCTTGCATAGCAGAATTAACTACGTTTTGGGCTTCATAACTGGCCACGGCTTGATCCAGTTGGATAAAGCCTGTATTGAGAACGGCATCCCAGTCCCTCCCTCGGGATGTACCAGCTAGCGCAGCCTCTTGCGCCACAGAATAAGCCCAATTACGTGCCGCATACAGCCTGTAAATATCCACGAGCCCACCTGCAATCACTACAAGCACGAGGATGGATAATAATCCCCACACTGCGGATTGTGCTTTTCTTTCAATAATCATCCCATTTCCAGTAAAAGCTTTTAAAGGTAATGGGATCATGGATACCGCTCCACGATTCCCCAATGCTGAACCCGTATTGTCATGATGGGTTCAGAGAGGAAGGGAATATCTGCCTGAAATGGGGCGGAAGCCTCCAGGATAAAAGTAGTTCCAAATGGGCTGCCTGAAAGCCAGGCTGAACTCCGTGGAGTACCGGCAGCATCAAAAACTTGAATGGTCGTAGCCTCAACCGCACCCATCACATTTTGGTTCGTCCCTTCTTGAATCAAGTTCTTTGCATAACTCCATTGGGTAGGATCTAGGGATAAAGCGCGAACAGCTGCGCCGGCACTGCTGTCCAATGCCTGCCTCATGGCCACTCCACGGCTGAGTTCAATACCACCAAAAATTACCAGTGCAAGCACCATCAGAACTAACAAGGCTTCAACTGCTGCCTGCCCTTTTGAATCTGATTTAAGACCCAATTTCGGCGTTGACATCATTGAACTTGACCTTTAAAGTGGAAAAGACTTCCCAGAGCGCACCGCCAACCAGAGCGATGAAGATTGCCAGGACAACGATGTACTCAACAACGCTCTGTCCATTTCGATCATGCAACATAATTCCTCCTCTCCTTGGAACGCTCCTCTGCACTTTTACAGAGGAAGCGGAGTGTTAATTGTTGATAGCTGGTCTTCAGGATAGAAGACCAGCCACCAGGTTTGCTAAAAAATTATGGGTGTGCAGCCGGCACAGCGATGCTGTTAATCCAGTCCGCAATACTGCCGCCTTGGGTACCGATATTGCTCAGGATGGCCCAGATAGCCACTGCTCCCAAGACAACGGCGATCGCCAGAACAACAACAAACTGTGGAATTTCGGATGCTTTCTTATCGAACAACATAAACAGGCTCCTTTCCCTCGCACTTTGGGCGGGGGTTTTGAAAAATGGGCTGGTACGCCCCCATCGCGGAGCGATAGGGGGTTAGAAACCGCCGCCAATCGACACCCCGGAGAGGGTTTTCAGGATGCGGTCAACAAGCGGGTAAAACAACAAGATAACAATTGGACCAAGGAGAAACGGCATAGCCAGTAAGGTGATGCGCAGGGGCAAACGCTGCATCTGTTCCTCGGATTGGTAACCGATCTCTTCGTTCAATTCTTCGATGACACTGGCAATCGCTTGATCAACATCGGAGACTCCTCCGGATTGTTGAGCAGCCTGGACACGTTGTACAACGCGAAGCAACTGGGGAGATTTCAAATCGTCAGCCAACTGGTTAAGTAAATCCAACCCACTGCGAGCAGAACTGCCTTGCAGCCGTTTTTGTAGACGTTGGTATACAACTGAAGTTTCGACGGTCGTCTTTGCCAAGCTCTCTAATCCAAGCAAGAGCGAACCTTGTAAGCTCATATGCAGACGTACATCGATCAGAAACTGTCGAATTTGTCCGACCATGAACCGTTTTCGCTGCTGGATCAAATAGCGTTTGGCTAACCACACCAGACCTGGCAATGCCAGGAAACCCAACCGTATGCTGGGAAGTTGCGGTCCTAAGACTGCCAATAGGATCAGTCCAATCAGGGCTGTACCCGCATAAAGAGCTCCCCATGGAATGTCGCCGAACCCCAAAATTGCTTCTTCTGTTCTTTTCTCGTCGCTTTGATATTTAGTCCCTAGTCCGAGAGCGTGTAAACGTCCACGCTGTATCGGACGGCTAAGCCTCCTTCCTGTTTCAAATAAAATGGATATTACGGTATTGGCAATCATGCCCACTCCGATTGCCAGACTAAAGCCCACCACAAGGGAAAAGGTATCCATTCTTAGACCTCTCCAAAACTCAATTGGTAGACTTCGTACTCAAAATACAGGCTGGCTAGCACGACCCCACAAATCATGACTGCCAATAACACCCGATGAGGTGCATCTTGTAGGAAAAAATCACGCCAGGCTGGGGATAAAACTACGAAGGACACGGAAGCGGCAACTACACCTTGTAGCAGTCGGATTGTTCCACGAACAAGCGAAAGGGTCTGACGAGTCTTAGAGCGTAGCAGTTTTTGTCGGTGAGCCTCCTGTTCCAGTGAGACAAGCAACTCGTCCTGAATTTCTTCTGTCAGTTGAGCGTTATTGGCAATCAAAGCCGAAAGCCTTGATGTGACATTTCCGGGTAATCCTTTTAATGCCTGTGCAGCCTGGGCAGGGGGTTGATGCATTCGTAAGCGGCTTGCGACCTGCTCGATGGCGTGGTTCATCACGCCCACAGGCAATTTGACCTTCATCAAAGCATTCAAAAGAGAGTGATCTACACTCATCAATGATCGAATTTGCAAGGCAACCGCTTCCGCATCCTCGTTAATTTGTGCGCGCTCGACCTGTTTTTGCTGAAAGTTGATCCAAATCAGGATGATCAAACCGATCACCAGTACAAGCGGTGAGAGCATAAAATCGTGGACCGCAATCGCTAATCCTAATGTGGCAATCCATAAAATTAATCGTTTCCAATCCAACTCATTGTGTGCCTGGTAAGGCTTTTCTTGAATAACGCCCATCGCCCGCAGCCGGCGACCTGCCGTACATGCGCCCATCCACGCCGCGGGCAGCTTTCTCCCACTCCGCCTCAGTGGGCAGCCGGCGACCTGCCCAGGATACAAATGTCCTGCGCCACGTTTTCACTATGATTTCTACGCCAGATAACAGCGTATTGTATAAAACCAGAAAGATGCCGCCCGCCAGGAACACTGCTCCTGCATCCATTAAGAATCGAAACGGACTCATGCCTCTTCCTCCGGAGAACCTTTTATACGATCCAGTCTGGTCCAGTACCCGCGCGGAGGCTTTGGAATACCTAACGCCCTGCAGCGCTTTTCAACGGCTTTATCAGAAACTCCGTATAAGGAGGCAATCTGAGTAGTTGGAATTTCCCATACCAACTGCCGTAATTCTTCTGGATCAATGATAAATTTCCGATCAGCCAACCTTCGGCAGGAATCGTTATGGTAGATCCGCCGATTTTTATGAGAAAGGGTGACTTTGAAAGGTTCTCCGCAATATGGGCAAATCAAAATTACCGCCTTATGATCCGGGTCATGTGAAAGCTTGCCGAGGGTTGTAAGAACTAGATTTTCAACCGTCAAGTTTTGCGGATTCCCATCCTTATAAATAACAATCTCAAATGAACGCAGCCACCGTCCTAAGCTGACTGACATCAGATGCCGGCTCAAGATCACCTTTCCATCTTTTCTGGCTAAAGGGTGATGACAATCGTGGAATTCCTGCTGTCCGGTTTCAGGATTGACGACTGGATGTATATCTTTGTGATAATCACAAGGTTCCATAAGTCACTCCTGGCCAATTAATAACGATTCATCCGGGTCATCATTTGTGGAGATGATTTGCCAGCATAAAAAACCATACATTGGATAAGTTGGCGGTTCCCAACCATAACGAATAAACCCGTTCGTGAGTCCAGTTCCCACATCATCCAGCACAATCATGGTGTCAATCATTTGCGCCAGGTGGCAATAATCAGACTCGCAATCCTCCCAATAAACGCCATTTTGAGTGACATAATCACCTTTCAGTTGAACTCCAATCAACTGTCCTTCTTGGATAGGATGGGAAATCAATGAATAGGCCGGTTTTCCAGAAAATTGAATTTCAGTAGCCGCCCAGGTGAAGTTAAGGTCACCGTCTGCTTCGAGATAGTAGACTTTCACCAAGCTCATCGGTTGAATGAAATCGATCTGTTTGGTTTCACCAGCTACTCCATAAAAACGCCACGTTCGTTCTTGTCGGATAAAACGCAACCCTTGCCAAGGGGCATTCCGCAATTTGCTCTCGATTTCCTCGTTCTTCTGATTCACATCTTCGGAATAATCTATACTTGATGGTGCTGGGTCCACCTTCATTAAGGCGTTCAGGTTCCCAAAAACAAAAACCAGGCATCCTACGACAGCAAGTAGAAATACAATGACAAGGATCCACTTTAAGAAGCGGTTCATTTCATTCCCTCCAACTGGTGATAGGCTTGTTCAAAGACAGGAAGGCTCTCATCACCTTCTGCCCGGTAAAGGTAGTTCAAACAATAATCACCTTTCGCATTAATTCCCTTAATCGTGGCGATGGCCTGTAAGGTGCGTTGAACTCTTCCTGATCGGTTGACCCTTCCCATCAAAGCAATAACATCCAATCCCATCGCTACCATCGAGCGAACAGCAGCCAATCCCAATTCCGGCGCTGCAGCCAGGGCAAGTTGTTCAAGGCGCATCAGGGACTCTTCTATCGTCCCACCGTGAATGGTTGTCAATGCTTTGCGCCCCAGGCAGGTGGCTTTTAAGAATTGCAGTGCCTCATTTCCTACCACCTCACCCACTAGGATGGCTGCCGGGTTCATACGGGTATAAATAACGTTTAGGACCCAATCCAGGGTCACGCCAGGTGTGCCAGGCGATAATTCAGCTGGAGCTACAGTACGCAATAAAAAAGGGTGCTGGATTTCCAATTCCCGAAAGGTTTCCAGCGCAGCAATCGGTGCAGATACAGGCAAGAAACCCGAGAGAGCGTTGAGTAAAGTCGTCTTGCCAGAACCCATTTCACCGGCAATCATCAGGCTGCCAGCCAGGTTGGCTACCATCCAGGCTAGAAATCGATCTGGTGTGTCTTTCAGAGATTGGATCCGACAGGTCAGTTCGGACCTGGTATCTTTTTCGGCAGGGTTGGTAAATGTCTGCAGCAATCCGATTGATGTCGGATCACATTTGGCAAAAGTGCCAGTCTGCTCCATTTCTTCTAATGTGCGAACACGCCGTCCGAAAGTACGGATATTAATAGCAGTCCCCTCAGTTGACAGGCGTGGAACGATGGCGGTAAACCGTTCTCCGCCTGGCAGATCAATTAACACAGCCGGGCGATCTCCGCGTAAAGTAGCACCGCCTTGATCTGCAACATGCACAGCGAGGTTTTCGAAATAGCTGTCATCAGCCAGTTTCCCCAGATGATAAAAGCTCCCATCATATTCCACAGCTACCACCCCATTACGCACAAAGATTTCCTCCACGTATGGGTCACGCAGCAACTGATCGAGTAATCCCACCCCGGACAATGCATCCGTGATAATTTGTGCATTGCGGTTGACGGAACTACGATTCTCACCCTGATCAATCAAGATAGAGCGCACCTCATCATAGAAACGACGACGTTTTTCTGAGTCTGCTTCTCGCCAGCTGGGTGGGTTGATTCCGCGCTGTACCAATTCCTCACGGACCCGTTCGATCAGGAGCAGATCGGATTGGTTTAAGGGCTGAAGGGTTGGTGGAACGGTTGGATGGATCAAGGAAGTGCCAGAGTTGACCATAACAATCCACCTTGTTTTTTACTTGCTGCAACCGCAGTGAGAATAACGTCCACATCTTTCGGCTCTACCGCTAGGGTAAGGATTTGGACTTGTTCGTTCTGAGGGCTGCCACCGAACGTTGAGTTATCCTCACTCTTCTGATTGGATTCTGCAGCGACACCTTGTGCATTGCGGACATCTACTACTAAAACACTCCTGGCGATGAGCTCGACCTTGAAGGTAGATTGATCGTTGGCTGAAATCGCTGTGTTCTCAGGGTCAATTTTCTCGGGAAGCACTTGATACAAATTGACATGTTCTCCGATTCGAATTTGTCCACCTACTGCAGAAACAGGTTCAACCGGGATTGAGAGAACTTCATATGCTGTATCAGCCAGTCGAAACTGCGTGACTGGCACCGCATTTGCCTGAGCAACCGGCAGTTCTGCCGGCAAAGAAACCGTGCTGATCTTTCCTTCCAGATCCTGGGTGGATTGGTAATAGGGTAAAGATGCCATCGTGCGAGGCATCTCGCGCATTTGAAACATGTCTGCATCTAGAATTGCGTAAGCAGGGATTGCATTGATGGGTACTGGTACCTGATAAGTGGAAACTTCCTTCAAATACAGATTGCGTCCATAGAAACCTGCTCCCAGGGCAACTACAACGGCAATTACACCGATAATAAATTGAACAGTTCGATTCATTATTTTCTCCGTTTCCAGCCGGTATATGCTTGTTCTAAAATGGGATCAGCCAATCGTGGGTCGAGCGACTGAGCCCATGTTTCGTTGTAAGGCAACACAATCGACACGCCGCTTTCTGCACGATCAGAGACCGATTTGGCCATGTTCAAGACTAAATGGTGTGGTTCTGAAACTTCGCTCATCAATCGTCTGGCTTGTAATATGGCATCATCGCGAGGAGAGGTAACGACCAGGTTGATCAATCCAGGCTTAGGTTTCGACAATTCCGAGAAAAGGGGATGACCGGGAAAACAGTCCACGACAAAAAGTGTGTGTTTCCGTTGGATCTCTGCCAGTAAATTTCGAACCCCTTGCGGGTCTTCGCTCCAGAGGACATCGATCGTTCGGCCATCCATCGGGTATAAGCTGACCCCATTCCAAAGAGCAGGCTCTGCTTTATGAGTGGCAATGGTAAAGAATTCAGGAAGGTCGGGTGAAATTCGAGCGTGCAGTGCGCTACCGCCCATACTAAGTTCAAGCAATGCCGCTGGCAGTCCTGTATTCCTGACGAAGCGTTTACAAACAGCCATCGCAAGGGTTGTTTTTCCTACCCCTCCAGACCAATTCACCAAATTAATCTGACGGGCTGGTAGAAACGAGACTTGTTTGGCACTGGTCAACCGGGCTCGTCCTAACCATTCAGCCGGGTCTACTACAAAATTGTCTTGAGTAACCACC
>FWWM01008051.1_pt1 | contig 20579 bp, 17 predicted proteins | sample 2228351 | NCBI WGS metagenome assembly FWWM01 (sample SAMEA103939774, study PRJEB20133) | metagenome
TCTCGATGCCAAGGCCTCGACCGCGTTCGACGTGCTGCTGTTCACCACGCTGAACAACCTGAACGCCTTCACCGCGGGTGATGTGCGCACCGATACCTGGTCGGTGTTCGGCGATTTCACCTATGATTTCACCGATCAGCTCTCGCTGTCGCTGGGCGGCCGTTACACGGTAGACAAGCGCAACTCGACCATCCTGCGCCAGACCAAGCTGGGCCGCTCTGCCGAGTTCGGCGGTACGCCGGTGGTGCTGGCGACCACGTCGAACTTCAACGGCGAGGCACGCTTTACCGATTTCAACCCGCGCGCCTCGCTGAGCTACAAGCCGAACGAGGACCATCTGTTCTTCGCCGGCTATTCGCAGGGCTTCAAGGGCGGCGGCTTCGACCCGCGCGGGCTTTCGACCGCCGCGCCCGATACCAACCGCGATGGCGTGCGCAGCCAGCAGGAAATCTTCGACTTCCTGAGCTTCGAGCCCGAAACGGTCGACAGCTATGAGCTGGGCTGGAAGGGCAGCTTTGCCGACAATGCGATCAACCTGGCGCTGACCGGTTTCTATGCCGATTACACCAACGTCCAGGTGCCCGGTTCCGCCGGCTTCGACTCCAACGGCGACGGCGTCAACGACACCTTTATCGGCGTCACCACCAACGCCGGCAAGGCCGAGTTCAAGGGTATCGAGTTCGAAGGCAATGCCGTGTTCGCGCGCGAATTCGCAGGCTCGGGCTCGTTCCTGAGCTTCAACGCGACGCTCGGTTATATCGATGGCGAGTACAAGCGCTTCATCGATGCGCGCAACATCGACGTCGCCAATCTGCGCCGGATCCAGAACACGCCGAAATGGACGATGTCGGGCACCTTCTCGGGTGTCTTCCCGGCCTTTTCGGGCAACATCACCGCTTCGACCACGGTCAGCTATCGCAGCAAGACCTTCCAGTTCGAAACGCCCAGCCCGTTCCTCGATCAGCCCGGCTATGCGCTCTGGGATGCCTCGCTGATCTGGCGCGACGACGAGGACCGGTTCAGCTTCGGCCTCAACGCCAAGAACATTCTGGACAAGCAGTATATCACCTCGGGCTATCAGTTCCTCGCGACCGCGCCCGATGGCACGCCGACGCGCAACGCGGCGGGCAATCTCATCCCCACGCTGGGTACCGAAGGCGTTGCGACCGCGTTCTACGGCAATCCGCGTCAGGTGTTCGTGACCGCCGCCGTCAAGTTCTGAAGCGCGCCGGTTCGCTCGACATAAAGGGGGAGGTGGCCGTAAGCGTCAGCTTGCGGCCACCAGCTTTATGGTCATCGCGGCCTGAGGCTCGGCGATGAGCTGCGCCATCGGCCCCTGCTCGACGATCCGCCCCGCTTCGAGCACGGCAGCGCGGTGGCAGAATTGCGCCGCCAGCGCGAGATCGTGCGTGATGACGAGCATCGCGATCCCCTGATCGCGCTGCAGTCGCTTCAGCAGCGCGACGATCTGCACGGCCACCAACGGGTCGAGCGCCGAGGTCGCCTCGTCGAGCACCAGCATCTGGGGCTCGGCCACCAGCGCGCGCGCGATGGCGACGCGCTGCGCCTGGCCACCCGACAGCCCCGCCGGTGTCCGGTCAGCTAGCGCGCCATCCAGCTCAACCATCTGCAGCGCCTTCTTGACCAGCCCGGCGCGGCCCCAACTCGTCAGGTCGGGACGCAGATGCACCAAGGGTTCGGCGATGATGTCGGACACGCGCCAGCGCGGATCGAGGCTGGCGACCGGGTCCTGGAACACCGGTTGTATCATTCGCCGCTGCTCTAGGCTGCGGCGCGCGGGCAATCGCGCCCCGTTCCACAGAACGGCACCCGCGCTGACCGGGCCCAGCCCGGCAATCGCGCGGCCGATGGTGGACTTGCCCGAGCCCGAGCCGCCGATCAGCGCCACCGCCTCGCCCTGATGCACAGTCAGGTCCACCGCATCGACGGCGGTCACGGGCCGAGTGAACAGGCCCTTCCCGGCAAAACGCACGGTGAGGTCTTGCGCCTCGACCAGCGGCGCGCCCGGCACATGCAGGTCGTCGGGTAGCGCGGCCTTCAGGCTGGGCGTCGCCGCCCAAAGCGCCTGACTGTAAGCGTGCTGTGGCGCGCGTGCGATGGCCTGCGCCGCGCCAGCCTCCACCACCTGGCCGCCCTGCATCACCAGTACCCGGTCGGCATGATGTTCGAGCGAGGCGAGATCGTGGCTGACCAGCAGCAGCCCCATGCCGGTCTCGCGCCGCAGCCGCGTCAGTAGTGCCATGATCTCGGCACGCAGATGCGCATCGAGCGCGGACACCGGCTCGTCGGCGATCAGCAGTTTGGGCTTGTGCGCGATGGCGCAGGCGATCATCAGCCGCTGGCGCTCGCCGCCCGAAAGCTGGTGCGGATAACGCCTCAACTTGATCGCCGGATCGGCCAGGCCGACCGCGTCCAGCATCGCGACCAGCGTGTTCCGGTCCGGACGCGCTCCCCCCGCCTGCATTGCGCTTTCGGTGAGGTGCTGCGCGGCGGTCCTGTGAGGCGTGAGCGCGGTGAGCGGCTGCTGGAACACGAAGCCGACCGACGCGCGCCGCACCCTGCGCAGACCCGCCTCGTCGAGCCCCGCCAGGTCCTGCCCTTCCAGCACCGCCGATCCGGTGATCGTCCCGGCGGAAAGCCCGAATGGGGTCAGGCTGGTCAGGCTCTTGCCCGATCCCGATGCACCCGCCAGCGCGACGCATTCGCCCGGCGCGATCTCGAGCGACACGCCGCGCACCAGATCGCGCCCGTCAATGGTCACACCCATGGCGTCCAGCCGGTACAGGCTCATGCGAACCGGTCCCTAAGGCGCTCACCGACCAGCGTCAGGCAGACGAGCAGCGTCACCATCACCCCGCCGGGCACCAGCAGCCCCATGGGTGCGACATCCATGTCGTCCGCGCCCTCCTTGACCAGGATACCGAGCGAGGTCAGCGGCTCCTGCACGCCGAGGCCCAGGAACGAGAGGAAGCTCTCGATCATGATGATGCCGGGCAGGGTGAGCGTCAGATAGGCAAGCGCCACCCCCGCGATATTGGGCAATATGTGGCGCGCCAGGATCACGCGCACCGGCGCGCCGCTCGCTTCTGCCGCCAGCACGAACGGGCGGTGGCGCAGCGTCATCACCTGGCCGCGCACGATCCGCGCCATGGTCAGCCATTCGACCAGCCCGATGCCGACGAAGACCAACAGGATCGAGCGGCCGAACACCACCATCAGCACGATGACGATGAACATGAACGGCAGCGCATAGAGCGCATCGACGATCCGCATCATCAGCTCGTCGGTGCGCCCGCCGGCCCAGCCCGCGATCATGCCCCACCCGATGCCGACCAGCATCGACACCAGCGCCGCCGCCAAAGCCACCGCCAGCGTGATCCGCGTCGCCACCGCCAGCCGTGCCAGCCGGTCGCGGCCCAGCTCGTCGGTGCCGAGCCAGTGCCCCGCCGTGCCGGGCGCGGCGCGGACATGGTTCCAGTCGATCGCATCGTGGCTCCAGGGAAGCAGCAGCGGCAGCACAAGCGCCGCGAGCGCGATCAAGGCGACGATCGCGGCGGGCAGGGCGATGCGGTTCATGCCCGGCACCTCATGAACGGCTCCGCGGGTCGAGCCAGCCATAGAGGAGGTCGGCGATAAGGTTGAACACGATGATGAGCGCCGCATAGAGCAGGATCACTGCCATGATCAGCGGATAATCGCGGTTGAGCGCGCCCTGCACGAAGTAGCGGCCCAAGCCCGGCAATGCGAACACCGTCTCGATCACCACCGCCCCGGTCAGTAGCCCCGCCGCCGCCGGGCCAAGATAGCTCACCACCGGGACGAGCGCGGGCCGCAACGCATGGCGGAGGACGATCGCGCCGGTGCCGAGCCCGCGCGCCCGCGCGGTGCGGATATGCTCCTGCGCCAGCGCTGCGGCCAGCCCCGCGCGCGCCAGCTTGGCAATCGCACCTGCCACCGGAAGCGCCAGCGCGATCACCGGCATGATCCAGTATTGCGGTGCATTGAGCAGCCCATCGCCCAGCCCGCCAACCGGAAGCAACCCCAGCCACAGCCCGAAGATCAGCGCGAGCAGCGGCCCGGTGACGAAGCTGGGCAGCGCGGTGACGATGGTCGCGGCGAGCATCAGCGTCTCGTCCGCCCAGCCGCCGGGGCGCAGCGCCGCGACCGTTCCCGCCGCCAGCCCGAGCGCCAGCGCCAGCGCGATGGCGAGCCCGCCCAGCGTCAGCGATACCGGCAGGCTGTCGGCAATCAGCTGGGTGACGGTAAAGTCGCGATAGACCAGGCTTGGCCCGAAATCGCCGGAAAGCGTCCGCTTCAGGAACAGCGCGAATTGTTCGCCCATCGGCAGGTTCAGGCCATAGGCCGCCTCCAGTGCCGCGCGCGTCTCGGGCGCCAGCGGCCGCTCGCCATCGAACGGCCCGCCGGGGGCAAAGCGCATCAGCGCGAACGAGGCGAGCAGCACCAGCAGCAATGTCGGGATCGCGGTCAACAACCGCCGAAGGACGAGGGCGCGCATCGCCTGAGACCATGGCGGATAGGGCGCACGGCGTCATGCGGAAAATAGGTGACATTCCATTCCGCACAGCACATTCCAAATGCCATTGCCTCAACCGACGCAGAATGGCAGCCTGTGTCTCATGCGCTTCATCCACCTTCTTGGGCTGTCCGGTGCGTTGCACATGTTGGCTTGTGCACAGCTGCCTGAGAGAACCGTGGACGCCAAGGTCGTCAGTATCGTGTCATCGCAGAGTCGACTGAACAACGACAGGTTCGTTGTTACGGCACAGGATGAAACGGGCCTTTCAGGCAAGAAGTCTGTCAAGAAGCTGGAACTGGATTGTCGGGTCGGTGATGTCGTCAAGGCGACAGTCCGCGGAATCTCGCTCACGTTGGACAATAGCGCATGCGTGCGTGGATGAGAGAGCGACAATAGGTGAAAGTCAGATCATCCTTGGATGTGCTGACTGACATTCCTTTAGGCAGCGTCGAAAGGGTTACCTTTTACAAGCGTGACGAAATCACGACCGACCTGATCTGCTGCGAGGTGGTGGCCTCCGGGCAGATCTGGACCTTTCACGAGGAGATGCCGGGCTGGGATGCGTTGATGGCGCATCTGGCGGGCCTGGCTAGCTTTCGACAGGACTGGTTTGCGGCTGTCTCGCAGACAGCGTTCCAGCCATGCGAGATTGTGGCCTTCGCGCGCTAATAGGGCGCGATAATGCCAGCGCTCTCCCCTCCCACTCACGGCAGCGGCCTTATGCTGCCTCCCGAAATTCCGCTTGAAGCTGACGCAACGTCAAGTGGCATAAGCCGCTTATGCCTGATTCGCTCGACATCGCTGCTGTCACCCGGCTCACCGGTCTCACCGCCCGCGCGCTGCGCTTCTATGAGGCGCGGGGCCTGTTGGAGCCTTTGCGCGCCGCATCGGGGCGGCGGCATTATGATGCGGCGGCGCTCGAGCGGCTGAACCTCATCCTGTCGCTGAAAAAAGCTGGTCTCACGCTGGCGCAGATCCAGCGGCTGACCGCGCACCGGCGGATCGACCTGCACGGCCTGATCACAGCACAGCTCGACCAGCTCGAGGCCCAGGCGCGGCGCATATCCGAGGCGCAGGCGCTGCTCATTTCCGTCAAGTCCCGCATCGATCGCGGCGAGCCCATCGATGCAGAGACCTTCTGCTCGCTGATCCGCAACGAACAGCAGGACAGTACGAGCATGTCACAGGACCAATGGAAGGCGGTGACCGACCGCTATTTTACCCCGGAAGAGCAGGCCGAATGGGGCGAGAAGATGGGCGCGCTGGGCGAGGGTTTCGATCAGGACGCTTATGCGGCCCAATGGAAGGCACTGGGCGACGAAATCAAGGCAGCGCTGCCGATGGACCCGGCAGGCGAGGCGGCGGCAGGCTTTGTCCAGCGCTGGTTCGCGCTGCTCAAGCCGTTCACCGATGTCGCCACCCCCGCCATGTGGACGGGCACGATGAAGATGTACGACGACATGGCCAACTGGCCGGTCCAGGCCGATCCCGGCTTCGATGCCGAGGTCTGGGCGTTCATGAAACAGGCGACGGCCGCGCGGATGCTGGCGGGTGACAGAATTGCCACGCCAAGGGCCGAATGAGGAGGAGCGCATAATGAATGCATGGGTGCTGCTGGCGCTGGCCATTATCTGCGAGATTGCAGGCACCAGCCTGCTCAAGGCCTCGCAGGGATTCAGCAAGCCGCTGTTCGGCATGGCGTCGATGAGCTGCTATGGCCTGTGCTTCTGGCTGCTCGCCTTTGCCTTCACCCGTATTCCGATGGGCATCGCCTATGCGATCTGGTCGGGCGTCGGCGTGGTGGCAGTGGCGGTGATCGGCTGGCTGGTGTTCCGCCAGTCGATCAGCCTCACCCAGGCTGGGTTCATCGTGCTAACGCTGATCGGGACGACGGGCCTGTATCTCACCACGCCCTATGCCGAGGCGGAGAAACAGCAGGGATCGGCAGAGGGCTAGCCTCCGCCCGCCGACAGCCGCACCGCGCGTTCGCGCAGGCGTTCGACCGCAGCATCGTGAATGCCGGGTGCGCAGCACAGCACGCCGAACGCATTGGCGCGCGGCTTGTTGAAGCGGAGTTCACCGCCCAGCGCATCGGTGACCCGAGCGCCTGCCTCTTCGGCGATGATCGCGGCGGCACCGATATCCCATTCATAACCCCAGCGCAGCGTCGCGAGCAGATCGGCGCGGTCATCGGCGACCATTGCCATGCGCAGCGCGATGCTGTTCGGCTTTTCCACGACGGTCAGGTCGATATCCGCCTTGGGCAGGCTGTCGGTGGGCACGCGCGATCCGGGGAAATCGGTGCGGCGGCTGGCCTTGAGGCGCTTGCCGTTGAGGAATGCGCCGCGTCCGCGTGCGCCGATCCAGTATTCCTTGCGCGCCGGGGCCGCGAGCACGCCCATCACGACATGCCCGTCCTCGACCAAGGCGACCGAGATCGCCCAGCCGGTGCGCCCGCGCACGAAATCGCGCGTGCCGTCGATCGGATCGACCAGCCAGATGCGCCCGCAATCGAGCCGCGCGACATCGTCCGCCGTCTCCTCGGACAGCCAGCCCGCATCGGGCACCAGCGCGCCCAGCCGCTCGCGCAGGAAATTGTCGACGGCCAGGTCGGTCTCGCTCACCGGCTCGCCCGGCACCTTGTCCCAGACCTGCAGGTCGCCGCCCGCGCGCGCGAAGGCGGCCATGGCGATGGTGCTCGCCTCTTCGACGATATGCTTGATCGTGTCGGGAGAAACCTTGGTGCGCGACGCCATGGACCTGCCTTAGCGAAGCTCTGCGACGCTGCAACCGTGTTTTAGCGCTCGCGCGTCGCGCTGAAGGTCAGCTCGGGGTTCTTTTCCTGCTGATAGCCGACATCCCAGGCGGAGCGCGCCATGAACACCGGGTTGCCGTCGCGGTCCTTGGCCATGTTGTTCATCGAGATGCGCTTGAACGCCTCCAGCGCCTCGGCCGGTCCGTTCAGCCAGCGCGCGGTGTCGAACGGGGCCATTTCAAGCACTGCCTCGACCTTGTATTCGGCCTCCAGACGGCTGATCAGCACTTCGAGCTGCAGCTGGCCGACCACGCCGACGATCCACTGGCTGCCGATTTCGGGATAGAAAACCTGGATCACGCCCTCTTCGGACAGGTCGTCCAGGGCCTTGCGCAGCTGCTTGGTCTTGGTCGGGTCCTTCAGCTGCACGCGGCGCAGGATTTCCGGCGCGAAATTGGGGAGGCCCGTGAAGCGCACATCGTTCTTTTCGGACAAGGTATCGCCGACGCGCAGCGTGCCATGGTTGGGGATGCCGATAATGTCGCCGGGCAAAGCCTCATCGGCGAGCTCGCGGTCCTGCGCGAAGAACAGGATCGGCGAGTGCACCGCGATCGGCTTGCCATGACCCGAGGGCACCAGCTTCATGCCGCGCTTGAAGGTGCCCGAGACCAGCCGCATGAAGGCGATGCGGTCGCGGTGCTGCGGGTCCATATTCGCCTGCACCTTGAAGATGAAGCCCGTCACGTCCTTGCGCGTGGGGTCGACCGATTCGGGCTCGGCCGGCTGGCTGCGCGGCGGCGGGGCGTGCGTCGCGATCGCGTCGATCAGCTCCTCGATGCCGAAGCGCTTGAGCGCCGAGCCGAAATAGACCGGGGTAAGGTCGCCATGGCGATAGGCTTCGAGGTCGAAGCTGGCATAGCCGCCCTGGGCAAGCTCGGCCTCCTCGGTCAGCCGTTCGAGCGCCTGTGCCGACAGCGCTGCGGCGAGCTTGGGATCGTCGAGCCCGCTGACCGCCAGCGCGGTGTCGTCATATTCGCGGCTCGGCCCGCTGGGCTGCATCAGCGTGTTGCGGGCGAAGTCGTAGATGCCCTCGAACTGGCCGCCCATGCCGACCGGCCAGCTCATCGGGCAGACATCGAGCGCCAGCGCATCGGCGACCTCGTCGAGCAGCTCGAACGGATCGCGGCCCTCGCGGTCGACCTTGTTGACGAAGGTGATGATCGGCACCGAGCGCAACCGGCACACCTCGAACAGCTTGCGCGTCTGCGGCTCGATGCCCTTGGCCGCGTCGATCACCATGATCGCGGAATCGACCGCGGTCAGCGTGCGATAGGTGTCTTCGGAGAAATCCTCGTGCCCCGGCGTGTCGAGCAGGTTGAAGGTGATGCCCTGGCGCTCGAAGGTCATCACCGAGGAGGTGACCGAGATGCCGCGCTGCTGCTCGATCTTCATCCAGTCCGACCGCGCGCGCCGCGCCGCGCCGCGCGCCTTGACCTCGCCCGCCAGATGGATCGCGCCGCCGGTGAGCAGCAGCTTTTCGGTCAGCGTGGTCTTCCCTGCGTCAGGGTGCGAGATGATGGCGAAGGTTCGGCGGTTGAGGGCGGTCATTCTTGGCCCCCTAACGCCGACAGAATGATCTGTCACCCACCAGCAGCGCATTCGCGGATCGCGTTGCGCTCCTGCTTACGCAGCTTTCGTCCCTTGGGCGTGGCAATCTCCAGAAGTCGGGAAGAACCACGATCAATGATGTCGATCCTTACACCCCTTGCTTCATTCCAGCGCCGGACATGCCGAGCATTATTATCAACCACCGAAAACCGACGATCAGTCAGCGGAAAACGCTGAGAAAGGCAGTCGGCCAATTCGGGGCTTTGCAGACTGGACTGAACAGAGAGAACTGGTTGTGCCTGGGAAATCTGCTTTTCTTTGCCCTCACGCCCTGCCCATGAGAGAAAGCCTATCAGCCCAAAAATGAGCAATGCCCAGCAAATCATTGCCCATCGCGGTGGCAGCGATGCCTTCATAATGATGCCGGTTGTTCCAGCGTCACATACATCCGCAAACGCTGCTGTGCACCTGTGGCCAGCGTCCGCACGCCCGGTTTGCTGGCAAAATCGCCGGTAAAGCCCAGCGGGTCGGCAATCCCGGCCCAGGGTTCGATGCACAGGAAGCGCGCGCCGGGCTTCTGCCAGATGCCGAGCATGGGCGTGTCGGGAAAGTCGATGCGGAGGCGCGGCTGGCCAGGCACGCCATAGGTCAGCGAGCGGCTCTCGAGCCGGTCCCAGATCAGCGCGTCGGCCTCGAAATCGGCATGGGTGGGTGCGTAGACCTTGCCCTTGACCGGGCTGGGCTGGGGTTCGGGCTCGACCAGGCCGGTCGCCGGGTCGAGCCGCCGGATCGGCGCGGGTTCGTCGCGGTCGAACACGATGCGATGATCTTCCGCAGCCCCGCCATAGGGCAGCGGCCAGGCAAAGGCCGGGTGATAGCCGAAGCTGAACGGCATCGCGGTTTCGCCGCGATTGCTGACGGTCGCGGTTATGGCAAGCGTCGCGCCGGTTAGCGCGAAGGCCATGTCGAGCCGGAAGTCGAACGGATAGACCGCGCGGCTGGCCTCGCTTGCGTCCAGCCGGAACAGCGCGCGGCCCGCCTCTGCCTCGACCTGCGCGAATTCCGAGCGCCGGGCAAAGCCGTGTCGCGGCATCGCGAAGCTGCGCCCGCCGAGGCGATACGCATCCCCCGCCAGCGCGCCGACGATCGGGAAGAGCAAGGGCGCGTGGCCCGACCAGAAGGCCGGGTCGGCATCGGTCATCAGCTCGCGGCCTTCTGTGTCCCTGAGCGACCACAGCTCCGCCCCCAGCGGGTGGATGCTGGCGGTCAGCGCGTCGGAGCGCAGTGTGACCAGGTCAGCCACGCAGCTCCGCCCCGAGCTTGGCCGCCGCCTTGACCACCGCATCGGCAATGGCTTTCAGCTCATCGTCGCCGAAGCTCTTGTCCACCGGCTGCAGCGTCACCTCGATGGCGAGCGAGAGCTTGCCCTCGGGCACGCCCTGGCCTGCAAAGCTGTCGAACACGCGGGCATCGGTGATGTGCTTCTTGTCCGCGCCTTTCACCGCGCGCACCAGATCGCCAGCGGGCAGCTTGGCATCCACCAGGAAGGCGAAATCGCGCGTCACCGCCTGCAGTGCGGGTGGCGCATAGGCTTCGCGCATCGCCGAGCCGCGGGCTTTCAGCGGGATCGTGTCGAGGAACAGCTCGGCCACCATCACCGGCCCGTGCACCGGCTTGAAGCCGAACGCGCGCGCGGTTGAGGGGTGCAGCGTGCCGTACGCGGCGAGCACGTTCTTCGGCCCCAGCCGCAGCGTCGCCGCTTGCCCCGGGTGATAGTGATCGCCTGGGCCTGCGGAATCGGGAGCGAAGTCCATCAGCTTGGCCGCCGGGGCTCCTGCGGCATCGAGCAATGCCAGCACCTCGGCCTTCACGTCATGCGCAGTGAAGGCCTGCGCCTTGCCGCTGCGCCAGTCGCGCGGGGTCTTGTCGCCCGACAGCACGATGCCCAGCGTGGTGCGTTCGAGGCTGGTGCCATCCTCGGCCTTGAAATAGCGACGGCCGAGTTCGAACAGCCGGACCGAGCCCGCGCCGCGATCGAGATTGCGCTTGGCGGCCGAGAGCAGGCCGGGCAGCAGCGACGGGCGCATGACCTTCAGGTCCTCGCTGATCGGGTTGGCCAGCACCCAGCCGCCGCCGCCAAAGGGCGCGGCTTCCTTGTCCGAGATGAACGACCAGTTCACCGCCTCGTTGAGCCCGCGCGCGGCGGCGAGACGGCGCACGCGCCGCTCCTGAAGCTGCGCGGGGCTGGCGGTCGGCTTGGCCACGCCGGGCAGGCGCGGCAGCGGGGTCGAGGGGATCGCATCGATGCCGGTGATGCGCACCACTTCCTCGACGATATCCGCCTTGCCCGCGACATCGCGTCGCCAGCTCGGGACAGTGATCGTCCAGGGGGTGGCGCTGCTGTCGATACCGAAGCCCAGCCGATCGAGGATCGCCTGCTGCTCGCTGGCGGGCACATCGATGCCGCCCAAAGCCGCGCAATAGGCGGGGTCGTAAGCAACAGTGCGCGGTTCGACCGGCGCGGCACCCGAGCGGGTCACCGGGCTCGCCGTGCCACCGCAATGCTCGAGCACCAGCCGTGTCGCGATGGCGAGGCCCTGTTCGAGGAACGCCGGGTCGACCCCACGCTCGAACCGCTGGCGCGCGTCGCTGGTCAGCATCAGCTTCTGGCCGGTGCGGGCGATATGCTCGGGGTCGAAATAGGCGCACTCGATCAGCACGTCGGTGGTGTCGTCGGACACGCCTGAATCCTCGCCGCCCATGATGCCGCCGATATCGTGCACCTGCGCGCTGTCGGCGATCACGGTCATGCTGGCGTCGAGCGCATAGGTCTTGCCGTTGAGCGCGAGCACTTCTTCGCCGTCCTTCGCCTTGCGCGCGACGAGACCGCCCGAGAGCTTGGCGCGGTCATAGACGTGCAGTGGGCGGCCGAGGTCGATCGAGACGAAATTGGTGATATCGACCAGCACCGAGATCGGCTTCTGCCCGATCGCCTTCAGCCGGTCCGCCATCCATTTGGGCGCTGCACCGTTCTTCAGGCCCGAGACGTTCTGCGCATAGAAGGCCGGGCAACCGGCGCTATCGTCGGTGCGCACATCGGGCGCTTCGCCGCTGCCCTCGACCGGATCGACACCGCTGCGATAAACCTCGGACAGCGGCTTCAGCGTACCGATGCCCGATGCGGCGAGATCGCGCGCGATGCCGCGCACGCCCATGCAGTCCTGCTTGTTGGGCGTGACCGAGACCTCGATCACCGGATCGTCGAGCCCGGCATAATCGGCAAAGCTGGTGCCTACCGGCGCGTCCTCGGGCAGCTCGATGATGCCGTCATGGTCCTCGCCGAGCTCGAGCTCGCGATACGAGCACATCATGCCGAAGCTCTCGACATCGCGGATCTTCGCGGGCTTCAGCGTGAAGGCGGGGCCGGGGACATAGGTTCCCGGCGGGCCGAACACGCCGACCAGGCCTTGCCTTGCATTGGGCGCGCCGCACACGACCTGCCAGGGTTCGCCCGAACCGTCATCGACCTTGAGCAGCCGCAGCTTGTCCGCATTGGGATGGGGGCCGGCCTCGAGCACTTTCGCCACGCGGAACGGGCGCAGCGCATCGGCGGGGTTTTCCACGCCTTCGAGCTCGAGCCCGATCGCGGTCAGCCGGTCGGTGATTTCATTGAGGCTCGCATCGGTGTCGAGATGCTCTTTCAGCCAGGAGAGGGTGAACTTCATGCGCCGACTCCTCCGCTCAGCGTGGGGACATCGAGCGACGAGAAGCCGTAATGCTTCAGCCACCTGAGATCGCCATCGAAGAACGCGCGCAGGTCGTCCATGCCGTATTTCAGCATCGCCAGGCGGTCGATGCCGCAGCCGAAGGCAAAGCCCTGCCACTCATCGGGATCGAGCCCGCAATGCTCGATCACCTTCGGGTTGACCATGCCGCTGCCCAGGATCTCCATCCAGCCGCCATTGAGGCCGGTGGGATCGCCACCGATCACGCGCTTGCCCTTTTCGACGGTGAAGCCGACATCGACCTCGGCCGAGGGCTCGGTGAACGGGAAATAGCTCGGGCGCAGGCGCAGCACGATATCATCGCGCTCGAAGAACGCGCGGACGAACGTCTCCAGCGTCCATTTGAGATGCGCCATGGTAATGCCCTTGTCGATGACCAGGCCCTCGACCTGGTGGAACATCGGCGTGTGCGTCGCGTCCGAATCGCTGCGATAGGTGCGGCCCGGCGCGATGATGCGGATCGGCGGCTTCTGCGCCATCATCGTGCGGATCTGCACCGGAGAGGTATGCGTGCGCAGCAGCATCGGCTCGCCATCGGGGCCGGTATCGGGGAAATAGAAGGTGTCGTGCATCGCGCGCGCCGGATGCGTCTCGGGCATGTTCAATGCGGTGAAATTGTACCAGCCCGATTCGATCTCGGGTCCAGTCGCGACGGCAAAGCCCAGATCCGCGAAAATCTCGGCCAGCTCGTCCATCACCTGCGCGACCGGGTGCACCGAGCCCTGGGGCGAGGGCGCGACCGGCAGCGTAAGGTCGATGGCTTCGGCGGCGAGCCGTTCGTTGAGCGCCGCGCTTTCCAGCGCGTCCTTGCGCGCGGCGATCGCGGCGGTGACAGCTTCGCGCGCGCCGTTGATGCGCGGGCCCTGTTCCTGGCGCTCTTCGGGGCTCATGCCGCCCAGCGTCTTGAGCAGCCCGGTGATCGCGCCCTGCTTGCCCAAAGCTGCGATGCGGATGTCTTCCAGCGCGGCAAGATCGGCAGTGGCGATGCGCGCCAGATAATCCTGCTGCAATTGTTCAATATCGGCCACGGCCCGGTCTTCCACATATGCGAGAAAAATGTCCGCGAGCCGCTGTCATGCCCCGCTGCACAAATCAAGCCCTGCCGCGCTTTGCTGGCCTTTTCATGCGTGCGCCTGCGGTGCTATCCTGCACCCCGACCGGACACAGAACCGGCGCCATAGGGGACGATGGCCGATGAACCTGATGCTGCTTTTCGCTTCGCTCGCCGCGATCCTGGCGGTCGCGGGCCTGGTCTGGCTGCTCCAGCTGGGCGAGAACCGGATCGGCGATGCCGCGGACGCCGCACGCATCGCCGAGGAGCAGATCGCGGGCTTCGAATCGGGGCCGGTGCTGATGTCGAACGATGGCGAGGCGGCGCTCGTCGAAGGCACCGATGGCCGCGTCGTCATCCTCAAGCGCCATGGCGCGCATTGCGCCGGACGCGTGCTGCCCAAGCCGCTGCGCGCGCACCGTTGCAGCGAGGGCTGGAAAGTCGAAACCGGCGATCCGCGCTTCGGACATGTTTCACTCGCTCTGTCAAAACAGGATGCTGACAGGCTGCTGACAATGATGTAAGCAAGCTTTTGCAATGATTCCAGACCTGCCCAATCCGACCGAGCTTGCCATCCCGGCCTTCGTGCTGCTGATGCTGGTCGAGATCTGGTGGGTGCGCCGCCGCGATCGCAGGGCCTATGAACCGCGCGACACGCTGACCTCGCTCGCCTTGGGGCTGGGCAGCACCGTGGCGGGCGCGCTGACGGGGGGCCTTGCCCTCGCGATCGCTTTCTGGGTGTACCAGTATCGCCTGTTCGACATCGGTTTCGTCTGGTGGGCCTGGCCGATCGCGTTCGTGTTCGACGATTTCGCCTATTACTGGGTGCACCGGCTCGGCCACCGTGTCCGCTGGATGTGGGCGGCGCATGTCATTCACCATTCAAGTCAGCATTATAACCTCTCGACCGCGCTCCGGCAGACCTGGACCGGGTTCTTCACGCCGGGCCTGCTGGTCAGCCTGCCGCTGTTCTGGCTGGGATTCCACCCGCTGATGATCGCCTTTTGCGGCGGCATCAACCTCATCTACCAGTTCTGGATCCATACCGAGGCGGTGAAGCGCATGCCGCGCTGGTTCGAGGCGGTGATGAACACGCCGTCGCACCACCGCGTGCATCACGCGATCAACCCGCGCTATCTCGATTCGAACTATGCCGGGGTGTTCATCGTCTGGGACAAGATGTTCGGCACCTTCGTGCCCGAGCGCGACGACGAGCCAATCCGCTATGGCATCGTCAAGCAGCTGGGCAGCTTCAACCTGCTCTGGGCGGCGTTTCACGAATGGGTGGGCATCGCGCGCGACATGTGGTCGGCGCCGGGGCTCAGCAACAAGCTTGCCTATCTGCTCCGTCCGCCTGGCTGGAGCCATGACAACAGCCGCGAGACCAGCGACAGCATCAAGGCCGCCTGGGCCGCGCGGCAGGGACGGCAGTTGCCATCGCGCGTAACCGGCGATGTCACTCTAGAGCCGGCGGAATAGGCGCATGGCGCGCGGGGGCGACGAGCCGGCTATCACCCTTTTCGAAGGGGCGAGCGTGAGAGGCCAGCAAGCCATGCTCGCCGACTTGTGCGCCCGGATATTCGACAGCTTCGATCCCGATTATCTCGCGCGCCGTCTGCCGCTGCTGGCCGATCCGGTGCTGCACGTCGCGCACGGTGATGATGGCGCGGTCCTGGGCTTCAAGATCGGCTATCGGCGCGGGCCCAGCCTGCTCTATTCCTGGCTCGGCGGCATCGTTCCCGAAGCGCGCGGCCGGGGCATCGCCGCGCGGCTGATGCAGGTCCAGCATGAATGGGCGGCGGCGCAAGGCTACGACTTCGTTGAAACGCGCACCCGCGCCAACAACAATCGCATGATCATCGTCAATCTGACGGCTGGGTTTCACATTGCCGGGGTCGAGAGCGACGAGGCCGGTCATCTGGTGGTCATCCAGCGGAGGCGATTGAATACCCTGCCGTGATCGGCACCAAGAACGAAAATGGGAGAGAGCATGAGCGAATATGACATCATCGTGATCGGTGGCGGGTCCGCAGGCTGTGCGGTCGCCGGGCGTCTCACGGAAGACCCCTCGCTGTCGGTCTGTCTGATCGAGGCGGGCGGGCGCAACAACGGCGTGCGGGTAAAGACCCCCGGCTTCATGCCTTTCCTGCCGAAGAACACCAATTGGCAGTTCGAGACTGTGCCGCAGCCGGGGCTCAATGGCCGCACCGGCTATCAGCCGCGCGGCAAGGGGCTGGGCGGCTCCTCGGCGATCAACGCGATGGTCTATATTCGCGGCAACCACTGGGATTACGACAACTGGGAAGCGCTTGGAGCGACCGGGTGGAGCCACAAGGACGTGCTGCCCTGGTTCCGCAAATCGGAAGGCAATGCGCGCTATGGATCGTCGCACGAATTCGATGCGCATCATGGCGGCGATGGTCCGCTTTCGGTGGTCGACCAGAAATGGGCCAATCCCGGCAGCCACGCCTTTGTCGAGGCGGCGCGGCGGCTGCAGCTTCCGCTGAACGACGATTTCAACGGCGCGAAGCAGGAAGGCTTCGGCATTTACCAGACCACGCAGAAGAACGGCGAACGCTGGAGCGCGGCGCGCGCCTATGTCGAGCCGGCGGCGGACCGCGCGAATCTCGACGTGCGCACGCATGCGCTGGTGCGGCGGATCATCGTCGAGAACGGCCGGGCGAAGGGCGTCGAGTTCGAACGCGCTGGAAAAGTGGTGCAGGTGTTCGCGCGCGCCGCTGTCGTGCTCTCTGCCGGCGCGTTCGGGTCACCGCAGATCCTGCAGCTCTCCGGCATCGGCCCGGGCGGCATGCTGAAAGAGCATGGCATTCCGGTGCTGGTCGATCGCGGCGAGGTCGGCGCGAACCTGCAGGACCATATCGATTATGTCTCGGGTTTCGCGACCAAATCGACCGACAGTTTCGGCAGCTCGCTCACCGGGGTCACCCGCATGGCGCGCGCGGTGCTCGAGCATCGCCGCAAGCGCACTGGCATCCTCACTACCTGCTGGGCGGAAGCGGGCGGCTTCTGGAAGATGATGCCCGATGCCCCCGCGCCCGATGTGCAGTTCCATTTCGTGCCCGCCGTGCTCGAGGATCATGGCCGCGAGAATGTGAAGGGCCATGGCTTCTCCTGTCATGCCTGCGTGCTGCGCCCCGAAAGCAAGGGCACGGTGACGCTGAACAGCGCCGATCCCGCCGCACCGCCGCGCATCGACCCCAATTTCCTGGCGGACGAACGCGACATGGCAGTGCTGCGCGCAGGGGTGCGCTTCATGCACCGCATCTTTCAGACGCAGCCGATGTCGGATTACGATCCGGTCGATCGTCACCCGGTCGATCTCTACAACGACGCCGCGCTCGACGAGCTGATCCGCAACCGCGCGGACACCGTCTATCACCCGGTCGGTACCTGCCGCATGGGATCGGACGAGGCCAGCGTGGTCGATCCGCGCCTGCGGCTGCGCGGGGTGGACGGGCTCTATGTCGCCGATGCCAGCATCATGCCCAAGATCGTCAGCGGCAACACCAACGCGCCCAGCATCATGATCGGCGAACGCTGCGCGGCGTTCGTCGCCGAGGATGTGAAGGCGAAGCTGCTGGTCGCGGCGTAAGCAACCTTAAAATCCTCCCCCAGCTTGCTGGGGGAGGATTTGGGTTTTGATCCACTCTGGGGAAAACTCGCGCTTCCGTGGCGCTTCCGGCTCGGGTAACGGAAAGCCGATGAGCGCCTCTTCCGATCCCGCTGCAACGCCGATGATGGCGCAATATCATGCGCTCAAGGCCGAGGCGCCCGATTGCCTGCTGTTCTACCGGATGGGCGATTTCTTCGAGCTTTTCTTCGATGATGCCAAGGCCGCGGCTGCGGTGCTCGATATCGCGCTGACCTCGCGCGGCGCGCATGGCGGCGATCCGGTGCCGATGTGCGGCGTGCCGGTGCACAGCGCGGAGGGCTATCTCGCGCGGCTGATTAAGGCGGGGCACCGCGTCGCGATCGCCGAGCAGACCGAGACGCCCGCCGAGGCCAAGGCGCGCGCCGGATCGAAAGCGCTGGTGCAGCGCGCGATCGTGCGCTTCGTCACCGCCGGCACACTGACCGAAGAGGCGCTGCTAGATTCGCGCAGCGAGAACCGGCTGGTCGCGCTCGCCAGTGCCGAGGGCGGCTATGGCCTGGCGATGTGCGATATCTCGACTGGGCGGTTCGAGCTGATGCAGGCGAGCGCTGCCGATCTTTCCGCCGAGATCGCGCGATTGGCCCCGAGCGAACTCGTCCAATCGGACCGCGCCGACCCGTTCGCCGAGACCGCGATCCTGCGCCCCGGCCATGATTTCTCCAGCCTGGAAGGCGAGCGCCGACTGAAGGCGCATTTCGGCGTCGCGACGCTCGACGGCTTCGGCAGCTTCAGCCGCGCTGAGCTCGCGGCCGCTGGCGGCCTGCTCGCCTATCTCGAGCATGTCTCGCGCGGGCAAATGCCGTTCCTCGCGCCGCCGCGCCGGCACGAGGTCGCGCAGCATATGGCGGTCGATGCCGCCACGCGCGACAGTCTCGAGATCCTGAGTTCGCAGCAGGGCGGGCGGGTCGGTTCGCTGGTCCATGCGATCGACCGCACGGTGACCGGCGCGGGCGCGCGGCTGCTGGCGAGCGATCTCGGCGCGCCGCTGACCGATATTGCTGCGATCCGGGACCGGCTGGCGCTGGTGCAATGGTTCCATGCCGATCCGCTGCTGCGCGAGAGCGTGCGCGAGGCGCTGAAGGCGATCCCCGATCTGGCCCGCGCCCTGGGCCGCGTCGTCGCCGGGCGCGGTTCCCCGCGCGATCTTGGCCAGTTGCGCGATGGCCTGAGTGCGGCGCGGACGTTGCGCGAACGGCTCGGCAAGGCTGCCGACCTGCCTGATCTGCTGAAGCGCCTGCTGCCCGACATGCAGGGCCATGGCGCGCTGGTCGAGCATCTGACACGCGCCTTGGTCGAGAGCCCACCGACCGAGCGTCAACAGGGCGGCTATATCGCGCGCGGCTATGATGCCGCGCTCGATGCTTTGCGCGATACCTCCGGCAATGCCCGCCGCGCGATCGCCGCGCTTGAAGCCGACTACAAGGCTCAGACCGGGGTGCAGGCGCTCAAGATCCGGCACAATGCGGTGCTCGGCTATTTCATCGAGGTGCCCGCCGCGCGCGCCGATGCGCTGATGAAGGCGGATAGCGGCTTTGCCCATCGCCAGACCATGGCGGGCGCAGTGCGCTTCAATTCGCCCGCGCTGCACGAAGAGGCGATGCGCATCGCGCAGGCGGGAACGCACGCCCAGGCGGCGGAGGAAGCGCATTTCGAAGGTTTGTGCGAGGAAGTCATCGCCGCGCGTGACGGCATCGCGCGCACCGCCGCCGCGATCGCACGCATCGATGTCGCCTGCGGTCATGCGCAGATGGCGGCGGAGGGCGATTATTGCTGCCCGGAACTCACCGAGGCGCCCGAGATCGCGATCGAGGGCGGGCGGCACCCGGTGGTCGAGGCAGCTTTGCGAAAATCCGGCCAGGCGTTCGTCGCCAACGACGCGAACCTGTCCGAACGCGACCGGCTGTGGCTCGTCTCCGGCCCCAACATGGGCGGCAAGTCGACCTTCCTGCGCCAGACCGCGCTGATCGTGCTGCTCGCGCAGGCAGGGGCCTTCGTGCCTGCCCGATCGGCGCGGATCGGCATTGTCGACCGGCTGTTCAGCCGGGTGGGCGCATCGGACAATCTGGCGCGCGGCCGCTCCACCTTCATGGTCGAGATGGTCGAGACCGCCGCGATCCTGTCCCAGGCGACCGACCGCTCGTTCGTCATTCTCGACGAGGTCGGGCGCGGCACCTCGACCTATGACGGGCTCGCGCTGGCCTGGGCGATTGCCGAGGCGGTGCATGACAGCAACCGCTGCCGCTGCCTGTTCGCGACGCACTATCACGAGCTGACCCGGCTCGCCGGGCGGCTCGACGCGCTGTCGCTGCACCATGTCCGCGCGCGCGAGTGGAAGGGCGATCTGGTGCTGCTCCACGAGGTCGCCGATGGTCCGGCGGATCGCAGCTATGGCCTGGCCGTCGCCAAGCTGGCGGGCGTGCCGCCGGTGGTGGTCGCGCGCGCGAAATCGGTGCTGGCGAAGCTGGAAGCCGGGCGAGAGGCGACCGGGGGGCTGGCAGCGGGGCTCGACGATCTGCCGCTGTTCGCCGCCGCTGCCGCAAGGGAGCCCGAGGCCAAGGACGAACTGCGCGAGGCGCTCCAGGCGCTCGATGTCGACAATCTCAGCCCGCGCGATGCGCTCGATGCGCTCTATCGGCTTAAGGGTCTGCTCGGCGATTCATCGCATTAGGCGTTCATTCGGCGCGAAAATCCGGTTATCCTGCAAGCCGTTACCAGGCAGGGGCAATATGGCGGGCATCGGGATACTGGCAGTTGCATATGCCCTGGCCGCGCCAGGAACAGCCGAGGCGCGCCTGCCCGATGCGATCACCCTGTGCGATCGGCCGGTGCTCGATCTTCCCGCTGCTGCACTGCCGCTGGCGAGCGAGCGTGCCAGCCGGGCGCGCAGCCTGTTGCGCGGTGGTGATGACGGCGCAGACGCGGCGCTCGAATTGCTGCTCGCCCCTGGCGATCACCCTCCCTCCACTCTCTCGGCGCAGGACGGGGGCAGCAGCGCTGCGCAACTGGCCGAATATTGCCTGGTCGCAGGCGAGGCGATGCGGCGCGCGCGATCGGGCAGCCAGGCGCGCGCACAGGATTTTCTGCGCACCGCCCAGGCGCTGGCCGAGCAGGCGGGCGACCGAGTGCTCGCCGCGCGCGCTGCGTGGGAG
>FWWM01006941.1_pt1 | contig 20532 bp, 11 predicted proteins | sample 2228351 | NCBI WGS metagenome assembly FWWM01 (sample SAMEA103939774, study PRJEB20133) | metagenome
TGCCTCGGCGGACGTCGGCGAGGAAGTCGGTGGGGCGATAGGCGGCGGCCCCGTCAATCGCTTCCTGCTCGACCAGCCGTTGCAGGCGCGCGTCCGCCAGCAACGAATTCAGCACGCGGGACTGGGCGCGGCCGATCCCTTCGAGCGCGCCCGTGGGAGCGATGCGCCGAAGGATGTCCGGCTTGATGAGGAATCCCGGCGTGGTGAACGCGGCTTCGTTCAGGTAGCGGACCGCTTCCGCCTGATTGGCTTTCGGCACCGGCGTGAAGCGGATGCCGTCGCCCTGCCCGTAATGCTTCTGCTGGGAGTAAAATCCGCCTACCAGTGCGGTGACGTGGTTCATCTCCAGTGTCCACTGCCCCAGCAACCGGCCGTAGAGGATCTCCAGGTCTTCGTACGGTTCGCCGGGCTTGGTGCTGGCGGGCAGCAGCAGCTCGGAGACACGTTCCAGGTTTTTGACGCCCAGGCGCGTGGCCGCGACAGCATCTGCGTCGCCGACGGCTTCGGTCAGCTCACCCGGGTCGGAGCCGCGCGAGCCGGCGGTGGAGAATCGCAGCCAGGGCTTTTCGTCCTGCTGCCGGGCCCAAGCATCGAGCGTGCTCTTCTCATCGTCCGGTGTGGCGGCGCTGGGGATGGGCTTGTAGCCCCACATGACGGCAAAGACGTCGTAGGGTCCGATTTCCGGAACCAGCAGCGCCGGGTCAATGCCGTCTTCGGGCTGCACGAGATAGTTGAAGCGGGAGTAGTCCATCAGCGTGGGGGTGTGGCCCATGGTGCGGAGCCATTCCTTGTCGCGCAGCTTTTCGAACGGGTAGGTCGAGCTGGCTTTCATGTTATGCGGGAAGCCGAGCGTGTGGCCCACTTCGTGCGCGGCCACGTATTCGAGCAGCACGCCGATAAGTTCGTCGGGCATCGGCAGCTTCTGCGCGCGCTTGTCGTTCGGCCCGGCCTGCACGAAGTACCAGTCCCGCACTAGCTTCTGTACGTTGTGATAGAACTGGATGTCGGACTCGAGAATTTCACCAGTGCGCGGGTCGTGGATGTGCGGCCCGGAGGCGTTTTCAATCGTGGAGGGCAGCCAGCGAATGACCGAGTAGCGCGCATCTTCGGGACTCCACTCGGGGTCTTGTTCCGGCGTGGGTGCATCCTTGGCGATAATCGCGTTTTTGAAGCCGGCGGCCTCAAAGGCCTTCTGCCACTTTTCAACGCCCCGCTTCAAATACGGCCGCCATTTCGGCGGCGTGGCCGAATCAATGTAATACACGATGGGTTTGACCGGCTCGGAAAGCTCGGCATGGGGGTCCTTCTTCTCCAGGCGCCAGCGGGTGATGTAGCGGCGCTCGGCCACGCGGTGACGGTCTTCGCGGCTGTAGTCAATCTGCCGTACGGAGAAATAGCCGACGCGCGGGTCGTGCAGCCGCGGCTTCCAGCCGGGGCTTCATGGGCTCCTTCGGCAGCTTCACCATCGAGTAGTGCATCAGCACCGTCGCGCTGCCCGGGCGCATACCCTGGCCTCCAAACGGCGAAGGCGGTTCCGGCGGCTGCGGCGGACCGGTCTGCTGGTCAATCGGTCTCGTGTAGGTGTGCGTGGCTTCGACGTTGATGTTTTCCGGGAAGCTGACGACCCGCTCGATGAACGAGCGGTTGCGGTCGAACCCCCGGGCGCGGAGTCGCGCACGGGCACTGAGCTCGGCCACCTCGGTGGTGAACAGCGGTGTGACATCAATCACCACGGTATCATTCGGCCCGAAGGCCTCGATATTGAACGACATGATGATGGTTTCGTTCTGTGCTGCCTCGACGGCCTGCCGGACAGGATGGTTCGGGTCGGCAATGCTGTCGTACACCACGCTGCGCAGCAGCACGCGGTTGCCGTTGCGCGTCCAGCGCACCACGCGGTTGCCCAGCGCCTGCCCGCCGTATCCCACGCCCGGCGTGGTCCGCTTGATCTGGTTGACCCACAGGAATTCGGTGCCGAATTCTGCGGCAGGAATTTCGTAGAAGATCTTGTCCTTGATGCGGTGGACGGTGAACACGCCATCGTCTGAGACGGCGTCTTTTGTAATCACCTGGTCGTAGGGTTTGGGTTCCTGTGAAGCTTCGCGCCCGCCCGGACGCTGCGGCCCGCGGGCCTGTGGCGGGGCGCCTTCGGGCGGCTCCTGGGCCAGCACGGCGGCCGGAGCGGCCAGCAGTGCCAGTCCCACCAACGTCCCCAGCAGTTTGTTTCGCGACCAACTCCTCATTGCAATTCTCCTCGGAAGATTTCGTTTCCCACCGGACACGGCTTGCGGGAACTGCACGACACGCGCTGCATGCGAGCCCGGCAACCGGAATTACTACCCGTGCAGGCACCCGACCGTCCGCCTACCTAGACGTGCGCCGCAGCAGTCCGGTTACTGAGGGCAGTGGATTTTGTTCACGGTCACTCTTTGGCAGTGGCCGGCAGAGCGCGGTAGGTGCGCACATTGGCTTCAGCGTCGGCCAGGCCAGTGTACTCGAGCAGCGCAGATGGAGACGGCTCCACGTCGAGCGCTGCGGCCAGCGATAGCAGGCGCAAACAGCAGAATAAATCTGAGCATTCCGAGGGGTCTCATGGCATGCTGTACTGGAGCTGGGAGGGCATAACCAAGTCCTGTGCTCATGCATCGCTATGCAAGCAGAAAGTGACAGATTTCACTGCAACGAGGGGGAGAATATGCGGGGAAGAATTTCCACGCCTTGCGCTATGCTGCTGATCAGTTTGCTGGCTGCGCCGCTGGCCGCGCAGCGCGCGAACAACGAGCCGCGCGTCAGTCCGAACGCGTCGGTTTCGCAGACCATTGGCACCACGGTGGTCACGATCGAATACGGCCGTCCCGCGGTAAAGAGCCGCAGCGTGTGGGGCGGGTTAGTGCCTGCCGGAGAGGTCTGGCGCACCGGCGCCAATGAAGCCACCACCATCGAGTTCACTAGTGATGTCACGATCGAAGGACAGAAGCTTCCGGCCGGGAAATATGCTCTGTTCACTATTCCCGGCCCGAACGAGTGGACGATTATCTTCAACAGGACGGCGAAGCAGTGGGGAGCGTTCCGTTACGATGCCGGACAGGACGCGCTGCGGGTGAAGGTGAAGCCGAGCCCGGCGCCGCACCAGGAATGGTTGAGCTTCCACTTTGAGGACCTGGCGGCTGATGCCGCTACGGCGGTGCTGCGCTGGGAAAAGGTGGCCGTGCCGTTCCGCATTCAGCTCGCCAAGTAGCTCGCGTGATCCTATCGCGCGGGTGGCCCCGGGCCCCGCCGGGAGGAGAACAATGAGTCCCAAAAGTAAGCGGGCGGAGTCGCTGACTGGGCCGCACGTGCCGGCGCAGCTTCCAGAGGAGCTGCAGCAGACCATCCGCGCATTCCAGGAGAGCCGCGCCATCCTCACCGCCGTCGAGCTGGACGTATTCACCGCCGTCGGCGAGCAGGCCAGCGCTGCGGAGGTGGCTGCGAAAAGCGACACGGACGCACGCGCCACAGAGATGCTGCTGAATGCTTTGGTGGCGCTGAGTCTGCTGACGAAGCAGGACGGCCGGTTTCAGAATACTCCGCTTGCGAAGCAATTTTTTGTTGCCGGGTCGCCCGACGACGCTCGCGCGGCGGTTCTGCACACGGCGAATCTGTGGAAACGCTGGTCCACGCTGACCGATTGCGTGCGCGCGGGCACTTCGGTCACATATCAGGAGTTTGCTGAACGGGACGAGAAGTGGACGGAACCGTTTATCGCTGCGATGCATCGCATCGCTTCGGCACGCGCGCCGCATGTGGTGCGAGTGGTAGGAACCGAGGGGGTGCGCCGGATGCTCGACGTCGGCGGCGGCTCGGGTGCGTACTCGATTGCCTTCGCGCAAGCCGACCCTGCGCTGGAAGTCGAGCTGCTCGACCTGCCCGCAGTGCTGCCCATCGCTGAGCGGCACATCGCCGCGGCGCGCCTGAGCGACCGCATCCGTACACGCGCGGGCGACTTGCGCACCGACCGCTTCGGCTCCGGATTCGACCTGATTTACGTCTCCGCGATTTGTCACATGCTAGGGCCGGAAGAGAATCTGGACTTGCTTCGGCGCTGTCATGATGCACTTGCGGCGGGCGGCCGTGTGGTTATCAGCGACTTCATCCTTTCCGCGGATAAGACGGCGCCGCGATTCGGGGCGTTGTTTGCTCTGAACATGCTGGTGGCTACGCAGAACGGAAACAGCTACAGCGAGGAAGAGTACAGGGGATGGCTCCAGCAAGCGGGCTTCACCGATCTCCGGCGCGTGGCTGTGCCGGGCCCCGCCGAGCTTATGATTGCGAAGCGCCGCTGAGTTCCGCGAGCCACTGCTGCAAACGAGCCTGCTGGTCAGCAGCTACGCGCTCGAAGCGCAGGCCCATGCCCATGTTGGGCTGGGCGTAAGGCACCGACCCGAATGCCGAAAAAATTTCACCCTTGTGCCGGATCAACACCTGCACACGGGTGCCGCTGGAAAAGGGATTCATCGTGTCCAAGTAGCAGCCCGAAGCGCTGATGTCGCAGGTGCGGCAGTGGAGCTGTGTGCCGGTATCCACGTCGGTGACGCTGGCTTCTGCAATCAGCGGATAACGGGGAGCCACACTGGGGTAACTTGTCTCTGCACCTTGCTGAACCATGCTTCCGTCCTCCGCAGTTTGCCCTTGGCTATATCCTAGGCAGTGCCGCGGCGGAGCGCAAGCCGCCGCCCCGACCACGTTTCCTGAGCATCACCTGGGCCAGCAGGCAGGCGCACCTTCCGCCCGGTGCGATTGCTGCGATTGACGGCCTGCTGCGGGCAAGCGACGGCTCGAGGCTGGCTGTTGGGGACTGCTGCACCGGAAACGCAGGTAGACCGGAATGGGCAAGCGGGCCGGAGCAAGCTGGAGGGGTGGGAAGTGCGAGTGCAACACTTGATGTTTTAGCTTGACAAGATGCATCAGCCGTTGTAGGGATGCGCAGACGCTTGGCGGGTGGGGGTGCCTCCGAGCATGGGCAACGGCAGGTCAAGTACCGACAGCCGGACGGTTCGCCCGAGCGAATCGTCCGACGCGGCAGGTGCCGGCGCAACAAAACCCTGGCGCACACCACTGGAAGAGCGGCTGCGCCGCGCCGAACCTGCACTCAGCGCCAAGCGGCGCAAGCTGCTCCGGACTATCCTCTCTCATGCCGAAGACACCTACTTCCTGACCTCGCGCAAGCTGGCAGAGCGCTATGGCGTGGATGCCGCCACGATTGTCCGCACCATCCAGGCGCTGGGGTATGAAAAGTACGGCGATTTTGCTTCGGATCTTCGCTCCCATTTCGTTCTCAACATCACTCCCTACACGGTGATGAAGGCAGCGGCGCGTGAGCACCGGCCGATCGCCGCGCATGTCGAGCACAGCCTGGAAATGGACATGCGCAACCTGACCGCGCTGCGTGCGCGGATTGACACCAAGGCGGTGGTCGCACTGGCGCGGCGCCTGGATCGTGCCCGGCGAACTCTGGTCATCGGAGTGGACCTGGCAGCGACGCTTTCTTATTTGCTGGCGTACCTGCTGGTAACGCTCGGTTTTCATGCTGAGGCGCCGGTTGGCTCGACGGGCCATGTACAACAGAAGATCAATCTGCTCGGCCCGAAAGATCTGGTGATTGCGATCAGTTTCGGCCGCTGTCTGCGGGAAACCGTGAACGCCGCAATTCGTGCGCGGGAGCGAGGTGTCCCGACCTTCGGCATCACCGACAGCGAAAGGACGCCGATCGCCAGATACTGCGACTCGTATTGGATCGCGCCGATTGCGAACCCCACTTTCAATGGCTCCTACGTTGCTCCGGTGGCGGCGATTAATGCGCTGGCGGTCGCGTGCGCCCACATCCGACCTCAGCGCACGCTGGCGCTGCTCAAACAAAAGCAAGACGAGTTGGAAACCAGCACACGCTGGTTTCCGCTGGATGGTCAATTCGATGACCGCGATCGATTTGGAGGAGAACAATGAGAAAGCTCGCACAATGGCAGACTTTCCGGGTAGGGGAAGCTGCGGGGGCAGATGGGAATCGGAACCGGAGCGGGGGCAGAAGGTCCGTGCGGTCCATTCTGCTGCTGTCACTGGCGCTGTTGGCAACGGTGTACTACTTCGGAGCTCCTCCGGCTGCGGCCCAGACCGCTACCACCGGCCTGGTTCAGGGGACGGTCACAGACGCCCAAGGCGCGGTCATCATCGGGGCCGAGGTCAAACTGCTGGACCTGGCCACCAATCAGTCTCGCACGCAGTCCACGAATGAACTGGGCCAATACGTTTTCGTTAATGTCCTGCCCGGAGGCTATTCAATTACGGTGACCTCGCAGGGATTCCGCACCGCCACCGTGACGAGACTCAACGTGGAGGTCAACAAGAGTTATACGGTGGACATCAGCCTGGAACTTGGTGAACTGACGGAAACCGTGGAGGTGGAAGCCGGCTTGGGCGTGGAGTTGCAAACCACCGACGCTCAGGTGGGTAATGTTCTGGACCAGAAAATCATCCGCAACCTGCCCACTTTGCAGCGCAATACCACGGAACTGCTTTCTCTGCAGCCGACCACGACCCCGGGCGGGTTCGGGACGGGCGGAACTGTTTCCGGAGCGCGCAGCGACCAAAACACTTTGATCCTCGATGGCATTGATATCAGCGATAACCTCACCGGCGGGCAGGGGATCAATTTCACACAAACCCCGGTAGGTGTGGACGCCGTGGGCGAATTTCGCTTGGTGGTGGCGAATCCCAACGCCACGTTCGGCCGCTCTGCCGGCGGACAGATCACTCTGGTGAGCCCGCGCGGCTCGAATGAGTTCCACGGCGTCGGCTACTGGTATCACCAGAACGACAACCTCAACGCCAACACGTGGACGAACAATCGCGTGGATACCGATCCCGCTACACCCGGCCATCAGCCGATCCCGAAGGGCGAATTGAAAGACAACCGCGCTGGCGTCAGCGTGAGCGGTCCGTTCTGGCCGGATCGGACCTTCTTTTTCAGCAACTACGAAGTCCGACGGTTCCCGCAGACCGGCACCTTCTCCCGGCTCGTTCCGACGAGCACACTGCGGAACGGGGTATTGAGGTTCCGGGATGCGACCGACAACGTGGTCGCCTATCCGCTGGCTACTTCGACTGCCTGCGGCTCCACCGGTGGCCTGCCGTGCGATCCGCGCGGTCTGGGCATCAGCCCCACCGTGCAACAGATGTTTTCCCAACTGCCGGAGGGAAACGATCCCACCCTGGGGGACGGACTAAACACGATCGGCTTCCGCGGCAATGTGCCCACGTCGCTGACTGCCGATGCAGTGACTTTCCGGCTCGACCACAGGCTCACCGAGAAACTGCAGTTCATGGGGCGTTACTCGTACCAGCGCAGCCTTGCGCCGCAGGGCGGTGCCAGCCAGCTCGACATTCGAAATCCGCAACAGGTCGTTCCTCTGCGTGCGCTCAACAACCGGGGAGCCAACGTCATCGCCGGGCTGGACTATCAGTTCACGCCCAGCCTGCTCAATTCCTTCCGCTTCGGCTGGGTTCAGAACAAAGTGGATTTGATTGGCACCAACCCGTTCACGGTGGCCAAGCTGCTCGGACTGCCCGGGACGGACAGCGCTGCTGGCGGAGTTGGAATTGATCTCGGCGGCCTGGACGAACCCATCAGCGTCAACGCGCAATCAGCGCGCACCCAGATTATTCGGGACCGGAACATTCAGTTCTCCGACACGATGACGTGGATCCAGGGCTCGCACACCATCAGCTTCGGCGGAGAATTCCGTGCGTTGCCCTTCCTGTTTACGCACAATGATCAGGTCACATTTCTGACCGGGCCGGTGGCCGACCTGAGCTCCAGCAGTTTCCTGAGCATCCCACCGGCGAACCGCCCGCCAAACTGCGGCGGGGGCATCACCACGAATTGCCTGCGCTCTCAGGATGTGTCTCGATGGGATGACCTCTACGCCGCCACGCTGGGGCTGATAGATAACGTGAATATCGTCGGCGCGCGTGACGGAAACTTGAATCCGCTGCCCTTCGGCACCGACTTAATCACCGACACGAACATGTACTACACGCAGTTCCACTTTCAGGATACCTGGCGCATGACCTCGACCATCACCCTCACCTACGGGCTGACCTACAGTTGGCTGACGCCTCCAAGCGAAGCGCTGAACCGCATGGCGCTGCTGATTGATAACACGACGGGGGAAGTCCTCACTGCGCGGGGTTATCTGGGGGCCAAACATGAAGCCGCCCTGCGTGGAGAAGTTTTCAATCCTGAGCTTGGTGTCCTGCCGATTGCCGAATCCAGCCGCGATAGCATTTTCGATACCGACTTCTCCAACGTTGGGCCCCGCGTTTCTGTCGCCTGGAACCCCTCTTTCCGCAGCGGATTCTTCGAGCGCTTGTTCGGCAACCGGCGGACGGTGATCCGGACAGGCTTCGGAATTGTGTACGACCGCGTGAATACAGTCACCGTGATTCTTCCACCCGCCTTTGGGATAGGCTTCGGGCAGGTCTTGCAACTGCCGGTGCCGAGCTGCGCGGCTTCCGGGACTCCCGGACCGGGCTGCGACTCCGGCGCAGGGCCCTCCAACCGTGGTCTTTCTTCCTTTCGTGTCGGGCACGACGGCAGCATTCCCCTTCCAGATTTTCAGCCGGCCACCACTCCGATTATTCCCTCTGTGCTCTCTGGCGGCATTACATTTGCCACGGATCCCGAGCGGCGCACCGGAAGAAACTACCTGGTAGACCTGACGATACAGCGCGAACTCCCGGCAAATCTCCTGCTGGAAGTCGGCTACATCGGCCGGCTGGGGCGCGACCTCCCCAGAGGTGTTGACCTCGATGCTTCACCGTTTTTCTTCGTGGATGCGGCCAGCGGTCAGAGCTTTGCGGAGGCGTTTGACAATGTGGCCTGCGTGCTGCGCGGCGATGGCGGAAGGACATTTGGCAGCTTCACCTGTCCCGGAAGTGTGACGGCCCAGCCTTGGTTCGAGAACCAGTTGCCGGGCCTGGGCACGGCGTTTGTTGCGGGGTCATTCGGCAGTCTGCTAGCGACCAACAATGTCACCACGCTATTCCTGCAGTTGAACGTAATTCGGCAACTTGTGCTGGGACTGCCTTCATACAACAACCTCCAGTTGCTGGCCATTCTAATGGCCACCGACGGCGGGGTTTCCAATTACCATGCCATGTTTGCCACCCTGCGCAACCGGCCGTGGCACGGCCTGCAGTTCGACGTCAACTACACGCTGTCAAAGTCGCTCGATCAGCTCGGCGACGTGCAAAATAACCTGGCCTTGATCAGCACCGGCTTCCGCCCCAGCATCGACTACGGCCCGGCGCTTTCGGATCGCCGCCACGTTTTCAACGGCATATTCAACTACGACTTGCCGCTGGGACCCGGACAGCGGTTCAGCTCGACCCGCGGCTGGGTGAACAACTTTATCGGCGGCTGGTACGTATCGGGGATTTTCCGTGCGTTCACAAGCCTGCCGTTCTCGGTGTCGGACAACACGGGTGTGTTCGGCGGCTCACTGGTTGCCCCCGACAATGCCGCTATTCCCCTGGTTGACGTGTCCACACTCGGCACGGGCGTCCACAGCGGTGTTGCCGGCTCTGGCGGTGTGGGAACTCTGGGTGATCCCGCCGCCGGCGGCACTGGCCTGAACCTGTTCCCCGACCCGGAAAAGGCCTTCAGTTCATTTCGCCGAATCCTGCTGAGCGTGGACGGCCGCACCGGTCGCGCCAACCACTTCCGCGGACCCGGCTTCTGGAACCTGGACCTGCGTCTGGGCAAGGAGACTCGGATCACCGAGCGGATCACCTATGAGTTCTCGTTTGATTTCTTCAACGTCTTCAATCACGTGAATTTGAACGCGCCATCTCTGAGTCTGAACAACCCGGCTGCCTTTGGCGTGTTTAGCAGCCAGTTCACGCCCCCGAACCGGCTCAACGGTGCTCGCGGGATTCAGTTTGGCTCGCGGATTGAATTCTGAAAAGCCCTGCTGATCCCGTGCAGAAACTCGCGGGGAGGCAAGCCGGGACGTGGCTTCACAGAACGGTCAGCAGTGCGCAGGGCGGCCGCCGCAGCAGCTCGCGACCGCCTCTGCTGTTCGTCGTGGCAGCTGGATGACACGGCGACTGCCGCGCGAGCCCCGCGCGTGCAGAAGCGAGAGGAGACCAAGAGTGCAGAGGGGAAATCGAGAATGTCCGCCGCTGAACAGGGTGGCCCGGCTCTGGAAAGCGCTCAGACTTGGCCTCCTGGCGCTGCTCGCGGTTTGCGGCCAGGGCACAATCGCCGGAACCAGCCCTAGTCCCGCTCCCCAGCCACCTTCGCCCTCACCGGCCGGCGGCACCGCGGAACTCACTGCCGCAGACGTGGAAGCGTTTTTTGACGGCCTCATCCCTTTGCAGCTCGAGCAGCGGGACATTGCCGGCGTCGTGGTGGTCGTGGTCCGCGACGGAAAGGTGCTGCTGGCGAAGGGCTACGGCTACGCCGACGTATCGGGGAAAACGCCCGTCTCTCCGCAAACAACCCTCTTCCGGCCGGGCTCAGTCTCCAAGCTGTTCACCTGGACGGCGGTGATGCAACTGGTCGAACAGGGGAAACTGGATCTGGACCGCGACGTAAATGAATATCTGGATTTTGCGATTCCTCCGTCGTACCCGCTGCCGATCACCCTGCGCAACATCCTGACGCATACCGCGGGTTTTGAGGAAACTCTGAAAGAACTTTTCGCTTCCGATCCGGAGCGGATGCCTTCGCTTCGGGCCTACGTCCACAAGCATCTGCCGCAGCGCATCTATCCGCCCGGAGCCGTTGTCGCTTATTCGAACTACGCCACGGCGCTCGCCGGGTATATCGTCGAAAGAATTTCCGGCCAGCCCTTCAGCGAGTATGTTGCCGAACATATTTTCAAGCCGCTGGGCATGGAGTACTCCAGTTTTGAACAGCCGCTGCCCGAATCCCTCCAGCCGTATATGTCGAAGGGCTACATCGTGGCGTCGGAATCTCCCCGGCCGTTCGAACTTGTGCCCGCCGCCCCCGCAGGATCGCTCTCGAGTTCAGGTCTGGATATGGCACGGTTCATCTTGGCGCATTTGCAGCAGGGACGCTATGAGGATGCCCGCATCCTCCGTCCCGAAACTGCCCGGACGATGCACGCGCGGCAGTGGGGCACACACCCGGACCTCAACGGGATGGCGCTGGGATTTTACGAGGAGTCACGCAACGGTCTGCGCATCATCGGCCACGGCGGCGATACCGTCTTGTTTCACAGCGACCTGCACCTGATTCCCGAAGCTGGCATCGGATTCTTTATCTCCCAGAACAGCGCTGGCCGCGGCACGGGCAGCCTGCGCGGTGCCGTCTGGAAAGGTTTTCTGGATCGCTACTTCCCGTTCGATCCGCCGCAAGCTTCTTCAGGAGCCGACGCTGCCGAGGATGTCCGCACCGTTGCCGGGTCGTACATCAGCAGCCGGCGCAATCAGACCTCGTTCCTCCGCGCGCTGGCGATGCTGGGTGGCTCGCGGGTTACCCCTCGTGGCGAGGATGCGATTGAATTCAGCGGCCTGGAAGCCCTCACCGGCCGGACCAAGCGCTGGCAGTGGATCGCACCGATGCGCTTCCGCGAGGCCGACGGGCAGGACGTGATCGCTTTTCGCAGGGATGCGGAAGGGCGGTGGGAGGCGGCGATTTCCTCGCTGCCGGTGTTCGTCTTCCAGCGTGTCCCATGGTACCAGGGTTCGCGCCTGCTGCTGGTGCTTTTCGGATTTGCCATCGGCGTCTTCGCCCTGACGCTCCTGTTCTGGGGCGCGGGAGCCCTGCTGCGCCGGCATTACAAGCGCAAGCTGGAGCTGGCTCCAGGCGAGCGGCGTGCCCGCGTTCTGGCGCGCATCGCCTGCGGTGTGATTCTGCTGTTTGTTCTGGGATTTGTAGTTCTATTCCAATGGGCGGAGTCAGATCTGGGCATGTTCAGCGATGAGCTGGATCCGGTGCTGCGGTTGCTGCAAGTGATCGGGTGGCTGGGTGTGGCGGGAATGCTGGTTGTCCTCTACGACGCCTACCTCTGCTGGTCGAACAAGGGCCGCGGCTGGGTGGCGCGGCTGGCCGGGACGCTACTCGTCCTGGCCTGCGTCGCCTGGGGCTGGTTTCTGCTGGTCACCAACGCACTGAGCTTAAACCTCCGGTACTGAACTGTTCTCCGGTGAATTTTTGCCGATGGGGGAGTAATGATTATCCGACGATTGATTCCTGTCATCTTTGTGGCCTTTCTAGTCACGGCGGCTAACACCCAAGAAACCCGGCTGCTGCGCCGACCTACCGTGAGCCGCGACCAGGTGGCCTTCGAATACGCGGGTGATTTGTGGGTTGTCTCGCGCGCCGGCGGGCAGGCGCGCCGGCTGACGGCCACTCCCGGCTTGGAGATTGACCCGGTGTTCTCTCCGGACGGCTCGCAGATTGCCTTCACCGCTACTGTAGCCGGGAATACAGACGTTTACGTGATGCCGGCCGCCGGCGGCAATCCGCAGCGGTTGACCTATCATCCCGGGCTGGATGCCGTGCGCGGATGGGCTCCGGATGGCCGCCGCGTCGTGTTCGCATCTGACCGGGAAACCGCACCTCATGCCTATTTCCGTCTGTGGACCATCAGCTTGGAGGGTGGCTTCCCAACACCGTTGCCCATGCCGCGGGCGTACACGGGCGCCTTTTCGCCCGACGGCCGCCGCATCGCTTATGAAGAAATCCCAGTGGCTTTCATTGGGGCCTGGGCACAAAACCAGGCGAGCCAGTGGCGACATTATCGCGGCGGGCGCACGCATCCCGTCCGGATCATGAACCTGGCCGACTATTCCGAGCAAAAGCTTCCCTGGACGAACAGCAACGACACCAACCCGATGTGGATCGAAAATACGGTCTATTTCCTCTCCGACCGGAATTTCACAGTGAATCTGTTCGCCTACAACCTGGACACGAAGAGGCTGACGCAGCTCACCCATCACGACGATTTCGACATCATGTGGGCTTCCGCCGGGCCGGACGCCATTGTGTACGAGCAGGCCGGCTACCTCCACCTGGTGGACGTTCGCACGGGCAGGTCGCAGCGGCTCACGGTCCATGTGGCTGGGGACCTTCCCTGGGCACGGCCGCAGTTCAAGCCGGTGGCGCAGATGATTCGCAACGCGGCGCTTTCGCCGACTGGTGTCCGCGCGGCCTTCGAGGCTCGCGGCGAAATTTTCACGGTGCCGGCGGAGAAAGGCGATATCCGCAATCTGACGCAGAGTGCCGGCGCGCACGATCGCTGGCCGATCTGGTCGCCCGACGGGGCGCAGCTCGCCTGGTTTTCGGATGCGAGCGGAGAGTACCAGCTCATGATCAGTGACCAGCGCGGCGTTACTGAACCGCGAGTGGTCCGCTTGCCTGAGAAGTCGTTTTTTTCTGCTCCGGCATGGTCGCCCGACGGAAAGCACATTCTCTTCCACGACAACCACCTGCGCCTCTGGACATTGGAGGTTGCCAGCGGAAAGGTGACGCTGGTGGACACCGATACCTACCACGACCCGGCGCGCACACCGGATGCTGTCTGGTCACCCGACTCGCAGTGGATTGCCTACTCGAAGAGCCTCGACAGCCACATGCGGGCCATCTTCTTGTATTCCCTGGCTGCCGGCGAGACCCGTCAGGTCACTGACGGCATGTCAGACGCCGTCTCTCCCGCTTTTGATTCGGGAGGCAATTACCTCTATTTCCTGGCCAGCACGAATTACGGTCCGCGCAGCGGCTGGCTGGAGATGAGCTCGCTGGACCGGCCGGTGCGCCGGGCGATCTACCTTGTCGTGCTCCGCGCCAGCGAACCCTCTCCGCTGCTGCCGGAGACGGGTGACGAAGGCGAGGCTCCGCCTGCTCAGAAGTCCGGCGAAAAAGCCGAGCCGCAGGTGCAAGTGGATTTTGAAAATATCAACCAGCGGATTCTGGCTCTGAATGTTCCTGCAGGCGATTACAGCAATCTGTTCGCCGGCCCGACCGGAACGATTTTCTACACCGAACCGGTGCGCGTGACCGCAGCGGGCGAATCGGCAGGACCCACGCCTCTGCGCCTGCACCGCTATCAGCTCAAAGAGCGTTCGTCCGCGCCGTTTCTCGAGGGGATTCGCTTCTATACGCTTTCAGCGGACAAGAAGAAGCTGCTGTACCAGGCGGGGGGAAGCCGCTGGGGAATTGTGGCCACCGAACGTCCCGCCAAGGTCGGCGACGGTCTGCTCGACGTGGGCAAATTGCAGATGCGCGTGGACCCCCGCGCGGAATGGGCCCAGATTTTTCGTGAGACCTGGCGTGTCCAGCGGGATTTCTTCTATGACCCGCGGATGCACGGCGCCGACTGGGAGGCCATTTACCGGAAGTATCTGCCGCTGCTATCGCACGTGGGCCACCGCGCTGACCTTTCCTATCTGATTGCCACCGTTGGGGGCGAGCTGGCAGTGGGTCACTCCTATCTGACGGGCGCGGGCGACGTGCCCGGCGAGGATCCGGTTCCGGTGGGCTTGCTGGGGGCCGACTTCGCCATCGAAAACGGTCATTACCGCATCAAGCGCATCTATGAACTGGAATCCTGACCTGCAGGCTCCGCTGAGCGCGCCTGGAATTGAGGTGGCGGAAGGGGACTATCTGCTGGAAGTAAATGGCCGACGGCTGACTCCGCCCACCAATCTGTACAGTCTGTTCGAAGGCACGGCGGGCCGGCAGACGCTTATCCGCATCAACAACGTTCCTTCGCTCGAGGGCTCGCGGCTGGTGACCGTCATCCCGGTAGCCAGTGAGCAGAATCTCCGCATGCGGGCCTGGGTGGAAGACAACCGCCGCAAGGTCGACGAGCTTTCCGGCGGGCGGCTGGCCTATGTCTGGCTGCCCAACACGGCCACCCCGGGCTACCTCTTTTTCAACCGCTACTATTTCGCCCAGCAGAACAAGGAAGGCGCCGTCATAGATGAACGCTACAACCAGGGCGGGATGGTGGCCGACTACGTGGTCAATGAGCTCGACCGCAAGCTGCTGGGCTACTTCGCGACGCGCGACGGAAAGCCTTCTACCTCGCCGATGGCCGGGCTGTACGGCCCGAAGGTGATGATCATCAACGAATCGGCCGGCTCCGGTGGCGACGCCCTGCCTTACTACTTCCGGCTTCGCAAGCTGGGCCCGCTCGTGGGGACTCGCACCTGGGGCGGGCTGGTGGGAACACTGGGTTTCCCGCCGACCATTGATGGTGGCGGCATCACCGCGCCGAACTTGGCGTTTTACAACCTCGAGGGGGAGTGGGATGTCGAAAATATCGGTGTACCGCCGGACATTGAAGTGGAAAACGTCCCCGCTGAAGTCATTCGCGGACGGGACCCGCAGCTTGAACGGGCAGTCGAAGAAGCGCTGAAACTTCTGGAGCAAAATCCGGCGCCTCGGGTGCCCAGACCCGCTCCGATTGACCGCGTCTCGAAACCATGAGGCAACAAGAGATGCGAAATTATAGCCAACTTTGGTCTCTGAACTTCAAATGGCGAACCCTGTCTTTCCGCAACTTATTTGGCATGTTTACTCGGTGCTCGCTGGCGGGTCTGGTTTGTTTCGCTGTGCTGGCGTTCTCCAGTGCCCAGGAGCCCGCGGATTCGCTGTTCACGCGAACCGAAGCCATGATTCCCATGCGCGACGGCGTGCGACTCTTCACCGTTGTGTATGCCCCGGCGCAAGCCAGTGAGCCGCTTCCGATTCTGCTGCTGCGCACGCCGTACGGTATTAGCGGCGTCAGCACAGCTTACCTGGCCAGAGCGCTGCCCGATTTGACGGCCGACGGCTACATCTTCGTCTTCCAGGACATTCGCGGCAGGTTTCGTTCCGAAGGTGAGTTTGTGATGCTGCGCCAGCCGCGGAATCCCGCAGCGGGAGAAACCATAGACGAAAGCACTGACACATACGACACCATCGAGTGGCTGCTCGACAATGTGCCAAATCACAACGGCCGCGTCGGCATGGCGGGCACAAGCTACGGCGGCTGGCTCACCGTGATGGGTATGCTGGATCCGCATCCGGCGCTGAAAGCCATCGTCCCGCAAGGCTCGCCGGCCGACATGTGGATCGGAGACGACTTCCACCACAACGGGGCGTTCCGCCTGAGCTACGGCTTCGAGTACGCCTACCGTATGGAATCATCGAAAGAAATCGCGGATGTGTCGGAGGTCATCCGGCGCTACGACAGCTATGAGTGGTACCTGGAGCTTGGCCCGCTGTCGAACATCAATGCGAAGCTCGTCCACGGGCGGCTTCCCACCTGGAACGATTTTGTGAACCATCCCAATTACGACGAGTTCTGGCAGCGACAGGCGTTCGCGCCCTGGCTGAAGCGCGTGACCGTACCGACGCTCAACGTGGCTGGCTGGTGGGACCAGGAAGATTTCTACGGCCCGCTGAAGATTTACGAGTTGCTGGAGCAGCATGACTCGAAAAACATGAATTTTCTGGTAGTCGGCCCGTGGAATCACGGTGGGTGGTCGGGAGAAGGCCGAAAACTGGGCCCGCTCGATTTCGGCAGTGCAACCGGACAATACTATCGGCAGCACGTCCGCGCGCCGTTCCTTGCCTATCACTTAAAAGGCAAGGGGAAGCTCGAAATTCCGGAGGCGCTGACGTTTCGCACCGGCCGGAATCAATGGGTGGAACATGGCACTTGGCCGCCGAAAACCGGCGTCAGCGGGCAGCGACTCTACCTGCAGGCCGGCAGAAAGCTGGGATTCGACGCGCCCCGCGGTCCAGACGCGGAAGCCTTTGACAGCTATATTTCCGATCCGGCCAGCCCAGTTCCTTACCGGCACCGTCCGATTGAACTCCGCTCTGGCTGGACCACCTGGCTTGTGCAGGACCAGCGGTTCGTGCACCGGCGGCCGGATGTGCTTGACTGGGTCAGTGAACCGCTGCAGGAAGATCTTGTTGTCGCGGGGAAAATCGTGGCGCACCTGTTCGCTTCAACCACCGGTTCCGACAGCGACTGGATCGTGAAGCTGATTGACGTTTATCCGGACGATTATCCGCCCGACCCCCAAATGGGCGGCTACCAATTGATGATCGCGGCGGACGTCTTCCGCGGGCGCTATCGCAACAGTTTTGAGAAGCCGGAACCCATCACGCCGAACGCCGTCGAACATTATAAGATTGAATTTCCGGGGAACGACCATGTGTTCCGCAAAGGTCATCGCATCATGGTACAGGTGCAGAGCACCTGGTTTCCGGTGATAGACCGCAACCCGCAACGATTTGTGCCCAACATCTTTCTCGCCAAGGAGTCCGATTTTCAGCCGGCCACGCAGCGGGTCTTCCGTTCGGAGCAGCATGCCTCGTACATCCTGCTGCCGGTGGTGCGACCCGCCCAGACGCGGGGACAGGACAAAGGCAAATCCGAGACTGGCAGGACCGCTGCGCGACCGTAGCTATTGCTGAATTAAGCAAAAGTGAGGAGGTATGCTGACGCGATTCTTTTTGCGCTACCTATTCCTGACCTGCGTTCTGCTCCGTGGTGCGGATGCCTCCCCTGCCGTTGCATCCCCGCGGTTCGAAATCTCTTACTCGGCAGCCGCGCACGCGGGTCCCATCACGGGCAGGTTGTTCCTGATTCTTGCCGACCGCGAGCAGCCCGAGCCGCGGCTGATGGTCAGCCCGTCGGGGCCGGCGATTTTCGGCGTGGACCTCGACCAGCTCCTTCCTGGTCAGGCCGTCGTGGTGGACAGCACCACCCTGGGCAGTCCGCGGCGCAGTCTCGCCGAGCTGCCCCCCGGGGAATACTTCGCCCAGGCGCTGATTCACATCTATACGAAAGTTCGCCGGGCTGATGGTCACACCCTGTGGGTGCATCTGAACGACGGCCGCCGGGAACCGTTCAACATTGCCGCGGGCAATCTTTATAGCGAAGTGCAGCGCGTGAAACTGGGCGAAGGCGGCATTTTCCGGATTGAGGCGAGCCGCGTTATTCCCCGGCGCAAGCGGCCTGCAGACACTCCGTGGGTCAAGCGGCTGCGCATCCAGAGCTTGCTACTGACTGAGTTCTGGGGCCGTCCCATTTACATTCACGCCACAGTTCTGCTGCCCAAAGATTACGACCAGCACCCGGAGACCTACTATCCCACCGTCTACACGATGATTCACCCCGTCCCGTTCGGGTTCAACCCCGAGCCGGCCGGCACCCCCGGCGGGGAAACAGTGAACCCGGTCACCGGCCTGGAAAGCGGGTACGAGTTTTATCAATCTTGGATTTCCGACGGTTTTCCACGGGTAATCGCCGTCAGTTTCGAACAGCAGACGCCCTTCTTCCCCGATTCTTACTCGGTTAATTCAGCGAACAACGGTCCCTACGGCGACGCGATTGTCCGGGAAGTGATTCCCTATCTCGAGCAGCGCTTTCGCATGATTCGGCAGCCCTATGCGCGCATTGTGGAGGGCGCCTCGACCGGCGGCTGGCAGGCACTGGCCTTGCAGCTCCGGCACCCGGACTTCTTTGGCGGCGCATGGGTTCTGCAACCCGACCCGATTGACTTCAACCGCTACCTGCTGGTGAACATCTATGAAGACGAAAACGCCTTTACCGTGCGCACCGGGCCCTTCACTACCGCGGAACGGCCGATGCGCCGCACGGCGGAGGGCCAGGTCGTCTGGACCTTGCGCGAATTGAGCCTGTTCGAGGCGGTTCTCGGCAGCCGCGGTCGCTCGGGCTATCAATTGCAAGGCTGGGAGGCGGTTTACGGTCCAGCGGGCCCCGATGGTTATCCCCGGCGCCTGTGGGACCCGCTCACAGGAAAGATAGACCGTGAAGTTGCAGAGTACATGCGCGAACAAGGCTATGACCTGCTGGAATACACCAAGCGCAACTGGCTCACTCTGGGTCCGAAGCTCCAGGGTAAGCTGCACTTCTACTGCGGCGACATGGACAACTTTTACCTGAATCTGGCTGTATACCGCTTTGAGGAGTTCTTGAAACAAACGACCAATCCTCACTATCCCGGGCAGTTCACCTATGGTCGGCCGATGAAAGGGCACTCCTGGCATGCCTGGACCTGGGCCGGAATGGTCAGGGAAATCGCCGCACACATTCAGCGCAATGCCCCGCCAGGCGAAGATTCTGGAGGATGGAACTACTAACGCACACCGGACGGCCGCTGCGCGATCTTCGTATCCGTGCGGCAGAACAGGAGCAAAGCGATGATTTCAAAACTGGAGCGCGACGTCCGCATGCTCAAGTTGTATGCCACGGCTAGCAGCCTCGCGCTGGCCGTGCTGTTTCTGGCCGGCTTCGCCCGGCAAGCCGCGGAGCAGGAAAAGTCAAAGTTTACAGAGATTGATGTGGAACGCATCAATGTGGTGGACAAGGAGGGCCGGTTGGTTCTGGTGGTTGCGAACCGCGACCGGATGCCCTCTCCAATCATCGGCGGGCACGTGTTCCAGCGCGAGGGGCGCACGCCTGGATTCATCTTTTACAACAGCAAAGGCGACGAGAACGGCGGGCTGACCTTCGGCAGCCGCTTGCTCCCCAACGGCGACTACACGGCCAACGCCGGGCTGCTCTTCGACCAGTACAATCAGGACCAGACCGTAGGCGTCACCTACAGCGACCGGAACGGCCAGCGCACGGCCGGCCTGACCGTGTGGGACCGCCCGGACAGGCCCGTATGGGAAATTGTCGGTCCCGTTTATGAGATGCCGGACGGCCCCGAAAAAACTGCTCTGGTGCAAAAGCTGGCTGCGGAGGGTCAGTTAGGTGCGGTGCGTCTGTTCCTGGGGAAACGCCCAGACAAGTCCGTACAGCTTTCTCTGGCCGATGCCAAAGGCAAGCCCCGCGTGCGGATCAGCGTTGAAGCCGGGGGCAAGGCCGAGATTGCTTTCCTCGACGAAAACGGAAAGGAGATTTACAGTTTCCCTCCCCGGAAGGAGTGACCGCAGCGGTTGGCTCCGCTCCCTGGCAACACTCGCTCGCCCTATGCAAAGCGAAGGGTCCCTCCAGTGCCCGGAGAAGGGTTTGCCCTGAGCGAGCCGAAGCAAACCGTCGATACTTTCATCAAAGACCGATTGGGTCAGAGAACTTCGTGCCCTGTCTGGTGTCGCTTGCAATAAAAATCGCAGTCATGCTTTCCTTTTTATCTGCACCCGATCCTGCACCCATAGGATGCCAGAGAGGACCCAAGTACCCTCGAAACGGCCTGCTGCAGGAATTTTATATGGGGATTCCTATTCTTCGTCGGCGCTGAGTGCTTCCTCCAGAGCTCCACGGAGCAACTGTCGCCGCTGCTCAGCGTGCTGCACAAGCTGTCCGGCAGTACTATTGATGGAGCAACCTACACGGTGGATGCTGTAGGGAAGCGGACCGCGAAGGCCAATCTGCTGCCTTCGGCACCGACGGAGAGCTATACGTACGACGCCAGCTACCAGTTGACGCAAGCCGTTTTGACCTGCACGCCGAAAACTAGTCCAGGCAGAATGTAGCTCCTCTGGGGTAAACAACCAGC
>FWWM01008071.1_pt1 | contig 20527 bp, 22 predicted proteins | sample 2228351 | NCBI WGS metagenome assembly FWWM01 (sample SAMEA103939774, study PRJEB20133) | metagenome
ACCCCAGGTCATACCACTAGTGACAACTGGCAACAGGACTGGGGAGACGCCCTCCCCCTCTCTCTAGAGGACCTGGAGGCTCTCGCCCGGGGAGAGGCCGACTGGGATGCGGTGGCGCCCGACGAACCCGCGGCCCCTTGCATCGTGTGTGGCAGGGGGGCGCATCTCCGCCTCATGACGCGGTCAGGAAAGCCCGTACCGCTTCACATGAAGGAGTGCTCTGAGCGACTGGTAAGGGCGCTGGAGGCGACATGACCGAAGACCGGGGCATACCAATCCACCCTACCTGTGCGCTCCGCCAGATCGCTCTCGAGTGGGCGGCTAAATGCCTCGCACTCAGGGAGTTTGAGGAAGTAGAGCGCCTGCTCCGAGTGGCTGAGGTCCTGGATCACGGGCACAACGACAAGAGAGAGGGTGACAAGAAGAGCCGGGCGTGACCGGACCCTTCATCGAAACGACCCATGGCAAAGCGGAGCGCGTCGACGAGGCCCAGGCAGACTGGCCCCGCTCGCTCGTGCTGCCCGTAGGACGGGCTGTGCAGTGCTAGCCGTTCGCCACCTGAACAAGTCGACCGGACGCAATCCCCTCTAGCGCGGGGAGGAAGTATCGGGGTGTCGTACGGAGAAAAGCGGACCGCTACAGAACAAGCTGGAGAGCCGGAGCTTACGCCCTTGCTCGTCCTGAAGATATCCGACGGAGTTGCTTTCGGGCTGCCCCTTGAGCGAGCAGCAGCGCTCCAGGGGGTACCCCGCAACGTGGTGCACCGGTGGCTCGCCAAGGGAGCCGAAGGGGTCGAGCCGTATGTGACCTTCGCTCGGATGATCGAGGATGGCCTTGCGCGCCTGCAAAGGCGCGCACTCGACCTCTTCTGGCAGCGGGCCAAACCAAGAGACATCCTCAGCCTATTTGCGAGGTGGTCCCCGAAGTGCTGGAGCGAGGCGCAGGCGATGAAGGCGGAGCCCATCGAAGGAGACTTGGCACGCCGCCTAGGCTCCGGCTGGATGGCAGCGCTCCACCGGCAGCAAACCCGGGGCCCTGTGCCTCGGCGGGCAGGTAGTGGGCTGGCTGGCTCACGCCGGGTATCGACCCACAAGTCGACCCTTCATCGAAACGACCCATAGAAAAGATGCGGTGCAAGGCGAAGAGCTCGAGGACCGGCAAGAGATGCAGAAGGCCCGCGATCAAAGGAGGCGAGGTCTGCCCCTCACACGGCGGCAGGGCGCCACAGGTCCAGAGGGCAGCGGCACTTAGGGAGCTAGAGGCACGCTATACAGCTCTCAGGGCTCGGGGAATAAGCGTCGCCGAGGCCTTCATCGAGGAGCTGGAGCGAACAGCGGCCCTTGTAAGCCTCCTCGAGTCAGAACTCGCGACACGGCTAGAAAGGGGTGAGATCACCTCCGAGGAGGCGCTAAAGCTCTGGGACCTCTTCTTAGCCGAGCGCCGGCACCTGAGAGGGGTTGTCGAGCTGGGGATCCGGGCGGGCATGGAGCAGAAGCTCGCGAACCTCGTCGATCGCCTCTCCACCTACCTGGAGGTAGGCATTCGTATGCTCTGGCATGAACTCGGATACGGCCCCGACGCGGACCGGGCCGTAGAGACGGCAAAGCGCGTCTTTGCCGAGCTCGGCGCCGAGGAGGATGCACTGGTCGGCACCATGCTCAGCTGGTGGCCGACCTACTGAGCCTACCCTACTGCCCCTCCGGGGGAGGCCTACTAGGTGCACTTGACCGTCCGTCAGGACCTCGAAATCCGAAACCCCGCTTGTGGTGCGGGATAGAGCCTCTCTGGTCCCAGCTCTAATGCAACACCTCTGTCACCTCATAGACCCGGAAGCCCGCTTGCGGTGAGGGATTGAGGGTCAGGGTTCATGCAACAAATATGCAACACACCATTTGCGCAAGGCTTTACTACTCGCGCATATGTTCTGATAAACTCCCTGGTAGACGGAGTGTTGGATGAAGCGCTGCAGGTAGAAAAACCCAGGTTAGCTGCTTTGCAAGCAGGAGGTCGGCGGTTCGAGTCCGCTCGTCTCCACCGATCGTCCTCGGGTAGAGGGCTCCTGAGTGGCGTGGCGTGAACGCGGGGCTCTTCTTCTGTCCGGTGCGACGCCGAGCATTCCACAGCCAGGAGGGCGGTGAAGGGGCCAGCCTCACGCCACATGATGTGACTCGAATCGGTGGAGGGATTATCCGACCCGTAGCGCAGAGGGCCTTCCTTTGTCTGCCGGCGGCGACGCGGCTCGGAGTCACCGCATCTGCTTGTGGGCTATGCGGATCGAGGCCAGGGTCACGGCGAGGGTCTCCCATTCTTCGGAGGTCGAGTAGAGGACCATGGATCCTCTCCACCGGCTTCCGAAGGGGACCACGGGCGAGATCTCGAGGTGAGCGACTTCCAGTCCTCCGGGGGTCCTGAGCTTGGCCCTGTCCGTCCCGAGAATCGTGGGGTTGGTGAACGAGATGCTCGCGACGGACCGACCACCACTGTCGGTTATTGACCACCTAAACCAGGGACTGCGCACCTGCCAGACCGTCCGCCCATCTGGACCTTCTACGGAATAGCGGTATCTGACCAGCCCGGCAGGCCTTCTGATCCAGAATTGCCCGGTGGGCCCCTGTGCGTGCAGAGTGAGCGATGTCAGGCCCCTCAGTCTGGTGTACCAGAGCGGTCCGCGGGACCCAGTCTCTCTCACGATCCATATCGGATGGCCGGAGTCGTCTAGTACCGACAGGTGGAAGGGCTTGAGGCTCGAGGGCGTAGGAGCCAGGCGCCTGATGAGCGGAGCGGTCGGACCCAATTAGACCTCCTTGGGTCGTTACAAGACATAACCGAGGGCGACCAGGGGAATATTTGTCGCGGCGTGCATGATACCTGCGCGCGACTTTGCCGGCTAGAGGGGGCAGAGTCCTCGAGGCGTCTGAAATCTCGGCGGCCCGACGTAAGGGCTGTAGGTCCAAGCGGAGCCGCCCGGCCAGTCAGGTTTCCGTCCTGCGGCTATGAGGGGCGACGCTGTCGAGATGATGTAGACGAAAAAATACCCCGGCACTACAGAAGCCGGGGATCGAGCCCATGGGCAGGGAAGGCCCTTATCGCCTTGTCGGCTACTTCTTGGAGGGGCAGCTCTTTCCGCCAGAAGCCTTGACGGCGCCCCTGTCCTTCTTCGGCCACCAGGCCTTGCTCTTGGAGGACTTTCTGGTCTTGATCAGCTTGGATGAAGAAGAGCCGGAAGTCCCTTCATCTACCGTCGCAGAAGACTCCTCGCCGCTGACGGCAGGGTCGTCATCGGAGACAGCGGAACCTTTGGAGCCCTCGGTACTCGGAGCGGGGTTGTTGGAGCAGTCCAGATCGGGCGCCTCACGCGACCTCGCTACCCCCGGCACTATCTGTCCGTGTTCCGGCCCGGGTGGTACGCAACGCGCCACCTCGGATACGACCTGGCCGTGGGTGGCAGTCTCTTCTGCGCTGGCAGCTATGGGGATCAAGAGCACCAGACCACCCAGAAGTGCCGTCACTACGAGCCTGCGCGCCCACGTCATGATCCGCCCTTCTCGTGGAAGATAGGCGACCCCTCCGGGTTCTTGACCGGCCGAAGAAAGACGGCCTTTAGGAATTTTTTCATCGAGGAAGCAGGCGCTGTCCGAGGAGGGGCAAGCCTCGGCTCCGTGCAGGGAGGCCTCCGGCCGTCTGGCGCGCGCACGGGCTGTAACGCCAGCGGCGGTTCGTACGCGATCCCGCACCGGACCGGCCCCGGCTCTAAGGGGCATCCAATTGGAGCGGCGTACTCGACAAAAGCGCGCGCAGCCAGCCCCTTCTCGCAAGGCGCATCCAAGAGGGGATATCACTTATCGCCGCCGGTAGACGGCTCGTCGTCTTCGGGGGGCTCTGTAAGGGCACGCTTTACCTCGCCCAGGATGTCGTCCAGGCCGGGCACGACTTCCGGTTCAAGGGGCACAAGCTGCTTGGCCTTCCCCTTGAGCACGATCTTGACGTCGTCCGCATAGTGAATGGCGTCGCGCGCTTCCGGCCTGGTCCAGTCGATGCGGCTGCAGAGGTCTCGGGAGAAAGTCCCCGCATAAACGGGTTCGAGAATCGGCTCGCCGAACGGATCCGTCCCGGCTTTGCGAATGACCGCGACCGCCACTTCCTTGAGGCCCGGGCACACAGCAAGAACCTCCTTCACCGTAGCCAGCACGTTCGAGGCCATCCACTGCAGGTAGAGCTCGTTACGTTCAGTCTTGGAAAGCCTCCTCACGGTCGGCCGACCTGTAGGCGTGGTGTCCGGAATCTCTTCGGGGACCTCGTCTATCCCCTCCAGCACGACCACGACCGTCACCGACGCGCCCTCGCAGTCCACCGCGACCGCGGGCGAGAGGTTGTCGGAGAAGGCGGCCTCGAGCGTCCCAAGGACGACGGGGGGATCGTTGTCGAGCAGTCGCTGCCACCACTGGTCGAGCTCGGCCTGGAACTGTACCTGGGCCTGCCGCCGCCTCTCGGTTTCCCTAATCGCTTCGGCCCGGGCGAGGTCCTGCGCCTGCTTCTTTGCCCGGCGGCGCGCACCGAAGTCGAGCAGCCCCACACCATGAAGGAGTTGCTTTCTGTAGTAGTCCTCCAGGTAGGCGACTTCTACAGGCGCCGGTGGCGGAGCTACGGGACGCTGGGCCGGCGGGAAGTCCTGGGCGTGGAGGCGTAGTTCTCTCCTGAACTCCTCCAGCCGCCGGGCCGCGTCTTGGAATCGGGCGACCCTTGCGAGCGAGGCCGGCGAGGGGCCGCGGCTGGCGGGCGGACTTTGGCGGTAGGCCGAACGAGTGGTGGAGCCGCCCCCGCCCGCCAGGCTCTTGTAGAACACGAAGGGGCCGACACCCGTAGAGATCCCCTTCAGTCCCCCGCCGCCGAACCACAGCCTGAAGGCGCGCGGACCGATCCCGATGCCAATGCCCGAGCGCCGGGCGGAGAGCTTTATTCCGGGTGCTATGCGGAAGTAGGCGGGCATGGCTAACTCTCCATTTTCTTCCGCGAGGCCTGCCGCTGACGCCAGCCTCCGGACCCCCTAGCCCATTACCCGTCACTCCTCGGGCGGAGAGAGAGGCGGACGCAGTCGCCCGTGGGGCTGGCCGAGACGACCGTCACTCCTCGGGCGGAAAGAGAGACGATAGGAGGGCGAGGATTGGCGCGGATAGCCACCAGCCCACCGTGGCCAGAATAGGGTCGACTACCAGGAGCCAGAGGAGCCCCAGGCCTACGCCCCCGGAAAGGCGCAATTCCACGAAGGGTACAGGGAGCCTTCCCCCGACAAAGGCGACCACGGTGCACCAGGCGAGCCACGCCATCCACAGCAACCCCAGCACGACCGCAGCGAAGCTGACTAACGGGTGTGCGTCCCTCTCCATCGGTGCCTCCTTCTAGCCAATTCGTCGAATGGAGTTTGAGCCAGGGGTACGACAGTGGAGTGGAGGAGACGTGCGAAGGTGCTCCAGGAAGGGGAGGGCCGCCCGGCGGTGCTGCCCCGGGTGACTTCTGGCGCGGGGCAGAAGGGACGGCTCTAGGGTTCCGTGATGATGCGGCAGAACCGGTCCCCGGGACGGCAGGCCTTGCTCCGAGCTCCTCGGGCGAGCTTTGCCAGCCGGGCCCTGGTCTCCTCCAGGGCCTTCATCTTGCGCTCGACTTCTTCGATGCGCCTGGCGATCAGATCCCGTACGGCGTCACAGGGCCGCTCCCCCCGGTCGGAATGCGCCAGGACGCTCCTGATCTCGGACAGGGTGAAGCCTGCGGCCTGAGCGGTCTTTATGAAGCGGACCCGGTCGACGCTATCCGTGGGGAAGTCCCTGTATCCGGAGGCGGTCCTCGGCGGCGGAGGAAGCAGCCCTTCGCTTTCGTAAAAGCGCAAGGTCTTGGCTGACACGCCTGCCCTTCGAGCCAGTTCCCCGATTCTCATAACCGAACTGCCCTCTGATTTACTGGTTGCTACCCCGCCCTTCACCGACCAGCGGAGACCTCTCCACAAGAGGAGCCATGCCCTCTCCGGCGTTGCCAACCCCCACCCGCCAGCGGATACCCCCAAAAGACGAGCCACGCCCCCTCCGACGGCGCAATCCCCGCCTCCCACCGGATCCAGTCCTTCTAGTACCGGAAGCAGTCGTAGGTCAACTACCGTCACCAACACCGCGCCCGCGAAACCAGGGATCCCGTCCTTCCAGTACCGGAAGCATTCGTAGTAGGACGTCGTCGTGGCCAGGCAACGATTGGCCCTGGAGCGGACGGCGCGTCCAGCCGGTCATGCCTGGCGTGGGCAAGGCCCTTGACTTTCCAGCTTACTGGAAGGTCTAGGCTGCGGTATGGCCGAGGTGATGCCGGGAGCCTTTGGCGAGGCATCGGCATCCTATTTGGCGACCGGGGGAAAGGAGCGATGCGATGACACTCACGACGGTCTCGGGCGCCATCCTCACGGCACGGGTGGAACTGCCGGCTCCGGAAGCGGGGCCTGCATCCCAAGGCGGGAGGAAGCCCTGCCCACTCAGCGGGACGAAGGGGGTCGCTGTCAAGGTCGACCCCACGGTGGGCAATCACGTCAGGGAGTCCACCTGGGACAGGCTCGATGGGATCGAGGAACTCTGGTTCTGTCCGGAGCCTTCGTGCCCCGTGGTCTACTACGACGATACGAACGAGGCGATCTGGGGAGTGGACGATCTCAAGACGAGAGTCGGGGTCAAGACGGACCTCGACCCGGTCCCTGTCTGCTATTGCCGACGGGTCACCCGTGCCAGGATCGCCGAGGAGATCCTCGAGAAGGGCTGCTGCGACTCTCTCCAGGACATAAAGGGGTTCACCAGGGCCAACACCGGCGAGCTATGCCTGGTAACCAACCCCTCCGGCAGGTGCTGCGGTGGTCACGTCAGGAGGGTCGTAGAGGAGATCCTGAGCCGCCGGGAGGCCGCCGGTGCAGTGCCGCCGTCGCTGGCCGACGAGGCTAGACAGCGCGCAGCGGAGATCCCCGACTGAGGGCGAAGAATCGGCTGAGTGCTCTTGTAGATCGGGCGAAAGCGGAACCCTGGGAACCTGAGGAGTCGCTTCGGAGGCCAGTTCGGATCAGCCAGTGTCGGGCGGCGGCGCTGGCACGGCCGCCTCGACGCAAGTCACTCCGTTCCTCCCCACCACTGCGGAATGACGCGTGCCGGCGGGGAGGTCCAGCCGGTCACCGGGCTGCAGGGCGAAGGTGCCGTTGGGGGTCCTGAACTCGATGGATCCGGACAGACAGAAAAGGATTTTGTGGTAAGGATGGGAGTGCTCGGCGTACCGGTCTCCGGGCTGGTTCGACCACTCTCTGGGGGAAGCGCCGAGTGACCGGAGAAGCTGGTGGGCTCGGACCTTCAAGTCCCCCCCCGGAATCGCTTTCTGCAGCGACGGCTTTCGGTTCCGGGCTGGCCCAGGACAGCGCGCCGCGCACAAGGCGAACCAGTCCGCGCTCTGCGTTGCTCATCGGGTCGGGTACCTCCTCCTGCTCTGCCGGGAGGCTCCGGTCACCTGGAAGTCGGGATAGTCGCAGGGGACAAGGGCACGAGCCTGCTGGGCCCGACCCAGGACTCGCTACCAGTGAGTGGACGGAGGGCCGGCGAACGCCATGTCGGATATGGCAATGCCTGACCCCCGCAAGTGTATGGACGGAGGGCGGGTCGATTCCCTTGCGCCTGGCCCGTGTCGCGCGCCTCTGCAAGTGTATGGCCGGAGGAAATCGACCTTCTGCCGCACCGGTCGAGACCAGCAGATCTCTACACGGTAGTAGCGCTCCGGCAAGGCTCGCACCCCCGTGAGGCACCCGTAGGTAGAGGGGCTATCATTTAGGCCCGCCAGAGGGGAGCGACCGATGTGTGCGGAAAGAACTGAAACGCGTGTCATAAGAAGGTCGAAGGAACATGCATTCGAGCCCCGCGAGCATTTCGAGGGGAAGGCCGCCCTCGTGTTCGACCTGGGAGCAGATCCTGCCTTCGAAATCGACCCCTCCGACACGGTCCACCTGGTGTCCTTCTCCGACGGCGCCCACACCCGTTTACACCGACACTCTAGCCGGCAGATCCTGATCTTCGCTGCCGGGGAAGGATTTGTCGAAGAGGTTGAAACCGTGGCCGATGAGGGCTCCGACGCCGACCCGGACTCGTCGGCGGGCGAGGGGGTAGCAGGCCTCGTTTCGGCAGGCGGCATTCCGAGGAGGTGGGAGCTTGCTGCCGGCGACGTCGCGATCTGCCGGGCAGGCGTCCCCCACCGCCACGGAGCGAGACCGGGCCGAGACTGCAGCCACATAGCCATCCAGAGCGGCGAGGCCGAGTGGCTGGAGTGAGCGGAGCCGACAGCCCGGCGGGCGAGCGTGGAGGTCCGAGCCGCCGGCGCCTGGCCCTCAAGGTGGTAGCAGGCATCGTTGCCATGGCTCTGGTAGGCTACGGCGCTTACCGGGTGGGCTCGCAGAAGAAGACCCCGAGCGGCGCCAGGGAGGCATCTCCGCTAGGGCCGCCTCCTGCTCCGGGGCTGGGGGAGATCTCGGCGACGTGCGGCCCCACCCTTATGGGGGCCCGAGGAAACGTGTTCTCTGCGGCTCTCGACATTCGCTCGACGACCCGGCCGTGGGACCTCGAAGCCCTCGAGAGGGTGACCGGAGGGCTCCGGTCACTGGCCGGAACTGCAGGCCCGGGGTATCTGGTGAGGATAGGGGCGCCGCCTGTCGGGACGTCGAGGGAGCCTGCGGGTGGAACGACCGGGTCAGGAGCCCAGGAGCCCAGTCCAGAAGCCAGCGTGGTGGACTGGAGGGCCTCTCTGGAGCCCGGCGCGTCCGTGCCTCGCCTCGACGACCTTGTGGTCGCGCTGAGGGAGGCTGGCGCAGAACCCCTGGTCGACATCTCTCTCTTCGCAAGGTCACCCGGTGAGGCAGCAGCGTTGGTGGCCTTCCTCAACGGGATGGACGACTCGGATCCCGAGGTGGCCAGGAGGAAGGCGGCGGGACGAGACGAGCCGCCCAGGGTGGTCGCCTTCGAGCTTGGGTCCCGCCCGCTCTCTCCCGCCCTGGCCCCCAACCCGCAGTCGTTGCGGACTTACGCGTCATACCTGCAGAGCGTGACATCTGCCATGCGGGCGAGGAGCCCGATTCCCATCCAGATCTTCGCCCCGCTAGTAGACGCAGATCTTCCCCAGGGGAGCTTGCGCGGCCTGGGGGAGGTCGTCGCAGCGGCAGCGCCGTATGTGGACGGGTTTACGGTGAGCTTTGCTCCCGGTCCTGCGGACAGCCCTCTCCAGGCGGCACGCAAGCTCGAGCGGGCGGTCGCCGAGGTACGACGACTCGTCGCCGAAAGGGCACTGGCTGGCAGGCAGGACCTGGCCGTGGTGGTGAGCCCCTGGAGCATGTCCGGCTTTGCCAGTAGCCCGACGAGCTGGCGAGTTGGACTCCTGGCCGGTGCTGCATCGGCAGCGTCGGCGAGGTCAGGGGCGTGGGCGGCGACCTATCCCGGGATTCCCTCCGGCGGCGACGCCGCTGGCCCCGCTGGCTATCTCTACTGGCCGACCGGAGAGGCGACGGCCCCCTCGCCCGTCTTCGAGGTCACCCGGGCGCTCGCCCAGGGGATTTCGCGAGAGCTGCTCGAGACCGAGGTGACTTACTCTGCGGCACCGGCGCCGGAGGGAAAGGGCCCGACCGCAATAGCGGTCCTCGAGCGCCTTGCCTCTGCTCTCATGGTCCAGTGCGCCAGAGCGGAGGGTGCGCGCCACCTCGTGGTACTGAACCTATCGGAGGACCCGGTGGTGGTGAACGTCAAGGTCGGCTTCAAGGTCGGGGATACCATGCGCAAGACGGTGCTGGTGGCCCCCCTGGATTCGCCTACGCTGGAACGCTCGGAGGCCGTGTTCCTGGCTCGCAGCGCATACAGCGACTCCCTGCCACCGCATTCGGTGACCGTGTGGACTTTTCCGCAAAAAGCTGCGGCGACAGGATGACCTTTGCGCCGTCGCTGGGATCACGAGGAAGCCAAGGATGACCGGGGGGCCGCGGTGAGGGGGCCGGGAATAGAGTGCAGGCCTTACAAGCGAGACGACCGTGCAGCGGTCCGTACGATCTGCTGCGAGACGGGGCATCTCGGTGACCCGATCGATCCCTACTTCGGGGACAGGGAGGTCTTCGCCGACTTCGTCACGCTGTGGTACACGGACGTGGACCCCGCCTGGTCGTTCGTGGCCGTCGACCGCGGTAGGGTCGTCGGCTACCTTCTGGGCTGTGCCGACTCGAAGAGATACAACCACGAGGCGCCTCGGCTTTGGAGGAGGCTCGCGCTCAAGGCTTTGGCTCGGGGGGTGCTGGTGCGGCCCTCGACGGCCCCGATGGCATCGAGGCTGGTCGTCGACTTCTTGAGAGAGCGCCCCTCGTTCGGGTGGTACGGGGAGGATTTCCCCGCCCACCTCCACGTCAACCTCCTGCCCGAAGCGAGGGGCCGGGGAGCGGGGAGGAGGCTGGTGGAAAGCTTCTGTGGAGCGCTGCGGTCCGCGGGCGTGCGGGGGGTCTTCCTCGAGACTTCTTGCGAGAACGAGAGAGCAGTCGCCTTCTTCAAGGCGGTGGGCTTCCAACCGCTGCACGCGGCCCCTTCGCCCGGGGGCCGGTCGGCAGACGGCGGCCGGCTGCACGTGCTGGCCATGGGCATGCGCCTCTCCTGAGACCGGCGCACGACTGCGGGGCGAGAGGCGCGGGCCAGGCCCAGGCCTCTGCTCCGGCGGAGTGTTTCTCAGAGCGAGGGCGGCGAAGGGGGACTGGAGTCGATGAACGAACGTGCCCAGAGCTCCAGGACCAGCAACTGCCAGATGCGGGCACCCATGTCGTGGCCTGCAAGGTTCCTTGATATCAGGTCGCGGACGTGACCTGGCGATATCCATCCCCTGTCCCTCGTCTTCTCGTCCAGGAGGATCTCGGCGGCCAGCACGCCCAGCTCGCCCCTCATCCACTCGGAAAGCGGGACACCGAACCCTCGCTTGGGAGCGGCGGCGACTTCCGGCGGGAGGAGCATGCGGGCCGCGTCCCGCAAGAGGGGCTTGGTCTCGCCTCGGCGCAGGCGAGCTAGCTCGGGAAGGGAGAGCGACCACTCCACGAGGCTGCGGTCGAGCAGCGGCGACCTGACCTCGAGGGAATTGGCCATCGACATTCGGTCGACCTTTACCAGGATGTCGCCCGGAAGCTCGGTGAGTGCGTCGACCACGGCGAGTGCGAAAAGCGGGCCGCGTCGTCCTGCCAGCCTGCCGACACGCGCCAGCCGGTCGCCCAGGCCCGAAATGGCGGATACGGGAGAATCTGGGTCTCCGGATAGTACCCGGGCGAGCTCGGCCAGAAGTCCCTCGCCCAACACGGTGGATCTCTCGAAGGAAGGTACCGGGCTCAGGTAGTCGAAGTAGCTGTCGGGAAAGGGGGATGCCGCAAGAGCAAGGGCTCGAGAGGCACGTCGTACCGAAGTGGCAGCCGCCGAGGTGAGCCCCGACCCTGCCGCTATCCCCTGGGAGCCAAGGGCCGCACGGGTCGTCAGGACTCTCGCTTCGAGGCGTCCCGCCAGGCCGGCGGCCAGATCCGAGACGGCACGCGCGACCCTTGACGTTCCCGGGACCGAGCCGACCGGGCCCAGGACACGCTGCAAGGCCACGAACTGACGGTGCTTCAGGTACCCCCCGAAGAACTCGTCGCCCCCGTCACCCGAAATCACGACCTTGAGGCGGCTGGATGCAGCCTTGCAGATCTGCATCTGGGGGATGGCGGACGAGTCGGCTAGGGGCTCGTCCAGATGCCAGACGACGTCCACGATCTCGTCTGGCTTGGGCTGGTCCACTACCAGGACCGTGTGTCGGCAGCCGAGGTGTCTTGCCACGGTCCGGGCCCTGGGGGACTCGTCGAAGCGCGGGTCGTCGAAGGCTACCGAAAACGTCTCTAGATCGTGGCCTGCCCGGTGAAGGGCGGCCGCCACCAGGGACGAGTCGATCCCTCCCGACAGGAAGACCCCCACCGGCACGTCGGCCCTGGTACGCCGCACGGCTGCTTCCTGTATCTTCTCCAGCGCCTCGGCAGGAGAGGGAGCCTTGGGGGGCCTTGTCGAGTCGGCGGCGACTTCGGCGAGCTCCACGATGTCCCAGTATCTGGCCATGCGCAGCTTCCCCCCTTCGAAGACGAGGGACATTCCCGGCTCGAGCTGGCGGATCCCCTCGAGCGGGGTCATCGGCGGGGGAAGGTGCTGGAGGGTCAACAGCGCAGCGATGGCGGGCAGGGATGGCCGGGGACGAATGGCCCCGTCGGAGAGAAGGGCCTTGATCTCGGAGGCGAAACGGAAACCCCCGGCGTCCTGAGTGAAGAAGAAGGGCTTCTTGCCGAGGCGGTCTCGTGCTGCGAACAGAGTGCCCTGGCGGTCGTCCCAGACGGCAAAGGCGAACATCCCGTCCAGGTACTCTGGGAGCCGCGTGCCCCACTCTTCCCATCCGTGGACCAGGACCTCCGTGTCGGTGCGGCTCCTGAACCGGTGGCCGCAAGACTCCAGGCGGGACCTGAGCTCCTCGAAGTTGTAGATCTCGCCGTTGAGGACGGCGGCGACCGAGCGGTCTTCGTTGTAGAGGGGCTGGTCTCCCCCCTCTAAGTCCAGGATCGCCAGCCTCCTCGCTGCAATGGCCCCCCTCGAGAATTCGGCGACTCCGGCAGAGTCGGGCCCCCGCGCGACCAGGGCAGCCAGGCTCGCTGAAATATACGCGACAAGACGCTCTCGTCGAGCTGTCGCGTCTTCTGCAGCTTCGAGGATCCAGCCCGATATCCCGCACATTCCGAGAAGGAGACAGACCAGGGTTAGGGCTCACGCGGGGCCCCGCGTCGATGCCCACTTGTTATTGACGCCGGCACTTGCCAAACGCCGTAACTATCACCGACTTCCTGCCCAAGAGTATCCACTGAAGGGGCCTGAGGGTTGCCGAGCAGGCCTGCGGCAGGTAGGCTCAGAACTTGACCGCGCGGTCAGTTACGGGTACCCCCGGACCCTCATATGCTCTATTCTTCTTGGGTTGAGAAAAGGTGGCGCTGGCGAGAGCCGGTGGTGACCGGGTTGACTCAGGCAGGTGAAAGGAGCCGATAGATGCGTGAAGCCGTAATCGTCGAAGCGGTAAGGACTCCCATCGGGAGGAGAAACGGCAAGCTCAAGGACATCCACCCGGTCGACTTGCTCGCCCTGACCCTCAAGGAGCTGGTAGACCGGGCAGGAATCGAGGCCGAGCTTGTCGACGACGTCATCACCGGCTGCGTCAGTCAGGTCGGTGAGCAGGGACTGAACGTATCCCGCAACGCAGCCCTCGCAGCGGGCTTCCCCGAGTCGGTGCCGGCGACTACCGTGGACCGGCAGTGCGGTTCGTCTCAGCAGGCCGCACACTTCGCAGCACAAGGGGTGATTGCGGGGGCCTACGACGTGGTTATCGCGGCGGGGGTCGAGTCCATGACACGGGTCCCCATGGGAGTGACTGCGACCAACCCCAAGCCTGACGGCAGCACCGGCGCTGCCTTCGGTCCCAAGATGACGAAGCGCTACCCGGGGCTGGTCCCCCAGGGGATCTCTGCCGAGATGATCGCCGAGAAGTGGGGCATCACCAGGGAGGAGCTCGACGAGTTCTCGCTGGGGTCGCACCAGAAGGCGGCTCGGGCCATCGAAGAGGGCCGCTTCGATCGGGAGATCGTCCCCGTCCCGGTCCAGACGGATGACGGCGAGGAGCTCTTCACCAGGGACGAGGGCGTCCGGTTCGACACCAGCCTCGAGAAGCTCGCCTCCCTCAAGCCGAGCTTCAAGGCGGACGGTGTCGTCACGGCGGGCAACTCCTCCCAGATCTCGGACGGTGCCGCCGCTCTTCTGATCGCCGAGGCAAAGCGCGCTGAAGAGCTGGGCCTCAAGCCAAGAGCCCGCTTCCACGCCTTCGCCCTGGCTGGAGTGGATCCGGTCATCATGCTCACGGGGCCGATTCCGGCTACCGACAAGGTCCTAAAGCGGGCCGGGCTCAGTCTCGACGACATCGACCTGATCGAGATAAACGAGGCGTTCGCATCCGTGGTGCTTGCCTGGGAGCGTGAGATTCACCCCGACATGTCGAAGGTGAACGTGAACGGGGGCGCCATAGCTCTGGGTCACCCCCTGGGGTGCTCTGGTGCCAGGCTCATGACGACGCTCCTGCACGAGCTGGAGCGGACAGGCGGGCGCTGGGGCCTCCAGACGATGTGCGAGGGAGGGGGACTGGCCAACGCTACGATCATCGAGCGACTCTAGGCTGCGGGCCGACGGCACAGCCCCGCTCGAAAAGGCGCGGTGACCGCCGCCCATGCGTGTGGCGATAGGGGTCGCCGCGTTCGCTCTCCTTTTTGCCGGAGCGGTGTACATGGTGCGCCTACTAGCCAGTGCCCCTCCGAGCGACGGTGCGAGAGAGATGGAAGACGTCTCGGGAGAGGAGTCGACATACCGGTGCTCGGTCTGCGGGACCGAGGTCCGCTTGTTGCGCAAGCCGCACGGTGACGTCAAGCCCCCGAGGCACTGCGGGGAGGCAATGGAGGCGATGGGAGGCGAGGCTGAAGCGTAGCGCCGGCCCTATCGCCAGCGAGTAGCCAGTATGAACCCGAGAAGCATCGCACCGATCCCGGCCCACAGGGCGGCGTTGGAGGTCTCCCACAAGACACCTATGTAGTTGATTACGATTACCAGGAAGCCTACGGCTATCGGAGCCATCACGACGTAGCCGTACCAGGCGGGGCTGGGTTTCGGTTTCGGTCGAGGTGGTGGCTGGTAGCGCCGCCTCTTCGATCTGGGCTTGGGCAATCAGACCCCCTCGTCGAGCTCAGGTCCTTCGGGTACTGCAAGCCAGGCTCGGGAGCTCCCGACCCCGAAAGGGAAGGACTGCTGACAACATGAGAGTTGCCGAGTCCGTGGATCCGGGCACGCGCCGTCCGCCCGGTCCGGACCAAGGCGAAAGCAATTATGACATCGCCAACACCTCCGCTGGCAGTCGGAGGGGAGCGAGAACGGTCGGAGCGAGGCGTCGCCCGGGATGGATCCGGGTGGTCCGGATGGTTGGCTGGACGCTCGTGGTGGCGGGAGCCGTGGTGCTGGAGTTCGCCGCTTACATGGTGTGGGGTACGGCGTCGCAGGCCGCCGGGAAGCAGGCGAGGCTGAGAGACGAGTTCGCTGCGGCTCTCGAAGGGTTGGGCGGGCGGACAGCGGTCAAGGCCGCCGTGGAGCAGATGAACCCGGAGCCGGGCAAACCTCTGGCCAGACTTCGAATTCCGGCAATAGAGCTGGACGTCATCGTGGTCGAGGGCGTAGGTCACGAGGAGCTGCGGTCAGGACCAGGACACATACCGGAGACCGCGCTGCCGGGCCGGGTGGGCAACAGCGTCATATCCGGCCACAGGACTACATACGGAGGGCCGTTCGGGGACCTCGACCGCCTCCAGCCCGGAGCAGAGATCCTGATTTCGACCGTGGAAGGCGAGACTACATACGTCGTTACCGACAGCTACGTCGTCCTGCCGGCAGACACCAGCGTGACCGCTCCTTTGAAGCCGGGAACCAGGCCAAAGCTTCGATTGACGACGTGTCACCCGAAGTTTTCCGCCGCCAAGCGTCTGGTGGTCGAAGCGGAGCTGGTGTCCGAGCCTACCGGGCCGAACGCCCCAGTTGGAGGCCGGTGAAAAGGTGCGTGGCAGCGCCCTGACAAGCCAGGCCAAGGCCGGGGCTTGCTCACGAGTCCGAAGGCTGGCACGGCGAGATCTGCTGGGTTGTCTGCAGGAATGGAACCGGGACATCTGGGAGGCGTGAAGGACCGGTGAGCGACGACCATAAGGACAGGAACTTCTCGGAACCCGGGGCGGTGGAGCCTGGCAGCGCGAATAGAGAGGGAGAAGGACCCGAGCCGGATGAAGCGCCCCCGGGGGGGGACGCAGCGAGCGCCTCTGTACAGGCGAATCCAGAGGGGGATCGGGAACCGAACTCGTCGCCCGTCAGGGTCGTGGTGTTGCTGGTGGCCGCCATCGTGGCTGCGGTGGTGCTGTGGACATTCGTATTTCCCTGGGTGATGACCCTGCTCCCGGAGAACTTCTGATCCCGAGCTACCGGCTGGCGCCCGCGTTCAAACCGACTTGGCCGAAGGATCATGGTAGGTCACAGTAGCGAGAGGAGTCCCTCCCTAGGTGCCGGTAAGTCGTGACGGCGCCCAGGGGCACTTCGGCTGCATAACGAGAAGGAGCCGAGGCGACGGAAGTGGCGAACACCAGGGTCCTCGTCATCGACAACTACGACAGCTTCGTCTACAACCTCGTTCAGTACCTGGGCGAGCTCGGCGCCGAGCCCCTCGTCTACCGCAACGACGACATAGCTCCCTCGGACGTCAGAGGCCTCAAGCCTGCCGGCATCGTGATATCGCCGGGTCCGGGCCGCCCGTCGGATGCCGGGGTATCCAACGCCGTCATCGAGGAGTACGCTGCGGAGGTTCCGATACTGGGGGTCTGCCTGGGTCACCAGTGCATAGGCGAGGTGTTCGGAGGCGAGGTGGTCCGCGCGCCAGAGGTGCTGCACGGCAAGACGTCCAAGATCTACCACAGGAACGAAGGAATATTCGCCGGCCTGGAAATCCCCTTCGAGGCGACCCGGTATCACTCCCTCGTCGTCGAGAGGTCGACTCTGCCGCCGACGTTGAAGGTGATCGCGGAGACGGAAGACGAGCTGATCATGGGGCTGCGCCACCGGGAACTCGAGGTCTGGGGGGTACAGTTCCACCCCGAGTCGATCCTCACCGGTGGGGGCAAGAAGATCATCGAGAACTTCCTGTCAAGGTTGGAGCCCGAACCTTCCCGTCTTGCACTGGTGTGAGCCGGCCGCAGACCTCGCCGGATAACCCGTTACCCGGTCAACAGGGTGGAGCGCCGGCCGCAGTCGTCTGGGCCACCGTCAGCTTGACGGTCGACCCCTCTCGAGCTTCTGTCCCTGCCGGCGGAGACTGAGCGACGACCTTTCCGGCTTGGGAAGGATCCGTCGTCAAACACGCCTGGCTGGAGGAGACGAAACCCTCGGCGGACAGCTTGTCGGTGGCGGCGGCAAGGTCGAGCCCGACCACCGAGGGCACCTTCTTGGCTGGCGGGCCCGAGGAGACTACGATGTCCACGGCGCTTCCCTTCGCCACCGTCGTTCCCGCAGGCGGGTTCTGTCTGAGCACGACGCCGACCTCCTTGTCGGAGGGTTCCGAGGTCGTCTTGCCGAGCTGGAGCCCCGCAGCCCTGAGCAGCCTACCGGCCTGCTCCCTGGAGGTTCCGACGAGGTCGGGAACGCTTACCTTCTCAGGGCCTGACGAGACGACCAGGTTGACGGGAGTTCCCCTGGTCACCTGAGAGCCGGCCTTGGGGTCCTGGGCGAGCACTACCCCTTCGGGAGCTTCCGGGTCGGTCCTTTCTTCGACCGAGCCCACCTTGAAGCCGGCCTCTTCCAGTATCGTCTCGGCCTCCTGTCTGGTCTTGCCCACCAGATCCGGGACCGCTGCGGTGCCGGGTCCCTCTCCCACGACGAGGCGAACCTCCGAGCCGGGTTGGGCCAGGCTCCCTCCTACCGGGTCCTGGGCGAGCACCCTCCCTCTCTCCTCGAGGGTCGACGGTCTGTACGAGGGGACTACCTTGAACCCCCTGGACTCGAGTTGCTGTCGGGCGCCGGGGTCGAAAGTCTGTCCGACCACGTTGGGAACCTCCACGGTCCTGGGCGAGCCGAACACCCCCAGCGTCGTGCCCAGGAGGTAGAGCCCGTATGCGAGAAGACCGAGTAGCAGCGCCACCACGGCAACAAAGGCCCCGGTACGCCTCTTCGATGCCCCTGGCTGGTAGGCCTCGGCCGACTCCTGGTCGATCCCATTGGCAAATTCGGAGATGGCGTGGACCTTGCGCCCCTGAAGCACTCGGGCAAGGTCCTCGTGCATCTCGAGAGCGCTCTGGTAACGGTTTTCCGGGCGCTTCGCCAAAGCCTTGAGCGTGATGGCTTCCATGGAGGGGGGGATGTCGTTGCAGATTTCGGAAGGGGGGGCCGGAGACTCCTCCACGTGCTTGAGAGCGAGTGCGACCGGAGACTCCGCTTTGAAAGGGGGCTCTCCGGTCAGCATCTCGTACAGCACGACGCCCAGGGAGTAGACGTCGGAGCGGGCGTCGGTTGGGCGTCCGTCCGCTTGCTCTGGAGAGAGGTACGAAGCGGTTCCCAGTACGGAACCCGCCTGGGTCAGCGCCTCGGCTGTCCCAGTGGCCCGGGCAATGCCAAAGTCGGTGACCTTCACTTCCCCTGCTCTAGTGATCATCACGTTGCCCGGCTTGATGTCTCTGTGTATCACGCCCTGGCGGTGGGCGGCATCCAGGGCCAGCGCGATCTCCGAGGCGATCTCGGCTGCCCTCCTGTAGTGAAGGCGTCCCCCCTCTCGCAGGAGCTCTCTGAGGGTCTTGCCGTCCACGAACTCCATGACGATGTAGTAGGTGTCACCTTCGCGGTCCCAGTCGTAGACAGCGACTATGTTGGGGTGGGAAAGCGATGCCGCGGCACGGGCCTCGCGTCGGAACCTCTCGACGAAGCTGGGGTCGGAGGCGAATTCTTGATTCAGCACCTTGACGGCGACCGTGCGCCCAAGCAGTTCGTCCGTTGCCCGGAACACCCGTGCCATTCCGCCCCGCGCCAGCAGGCCATGGATGCGGTAGCGGCCCGAGATCAGCTGGGGGTCGCTCATCGGTGACTTCTGGCTTGATCTGGCTGTCACCCGGTTCTGGTACCTCCTCGCGGAAGCGCGGCGGCCTTCGCCGAGCCCCGGGGCTGCTCCGGACTCGCTTTCGACCTGTGGCGCGAGTCGACCGTCACAAGACGCCCTTGCGTTGCAACGCCGTCTGGATCACCTGGCGTGCGATGGGAGCGGCAACCTCTCCTCCTGTGGCTTCCCTTCCAGCGTTCTCCACCAGCACGGCAACCGCTACTTGCGGGTCCTCTGCGGGGGCGAATCCGATGAACCAGGCCTGCTCGAAGTCCTGGGTAGTCCCGGTCTTGCCCGCGACTCGCACCCGGGGTATGCGAGCGGCCCTGCCGGTACCTCGCTCCACCGCATCTACCATCATCTCCTTGAGAGCCGCCGCGTTGGCGGCACTGAGCGCTTCTCCTAGCGTCGTCCCTCCCCGCGCCTGGAAGTCCTTGAGCGTTTCCCCGGTCTGGGATCTTAGAGAAGCGACGACGAAAGGCGCCTTTACGACCCCCCCATTGCCTATAGCTGCGGCAACCATCGCCATCTGGAGGGGCGTGGCCTGCACGTCGAACTGGCCGATGCCCGCGTAGGCCAGAGCAGGTCTGTTGGACGCGAATGCCGAGTCCGGCGGAAAGACGCTACGGGCGGCGTCGAGCTCGAAGCCGGGATAGTCTTCGTCGAACCCGAAACTCTGCGCCTGCTTCCTCATCGCATCGTCGCCGAGCGCCAGCCCGAGCTGCGCGAAGGTGGTGTTGCAGGAGACGACCAGGGCCTCATGGAGCGTTATCGACCGTCCCGAGGCGCAGGGGCTGCCCCGCTTGAAGTTGGCAAGCTTCTGGGAGGCGTCCGGCAGGTCGAGCAGCGGCGGGTCCGGGAAAGACGAGGTTTGCGTGTACCCGCCTCCCAGCGCCGCAGCGGCCACCACGACCTTGAAGGTGGATCCCGGAGGGCGGCGCTCTCCGTATGCCCTTGACAGCATGGGCTTTCCCCGGGCTGGGTCCACGGCTTCGGCGTATGCACGGTCGGCGACGGACTGGTCGTGCGACGCAATCGGATTGGGGTCGAAGGAGGGGTTGGAGTACATGGCCAGCACGGCACCGGTCTTCGGATCCAGGGCCACCACAGCCCCCACCTTTCCCCCGAGAGCAGCCGCTGCTCTGGACTGGAGGTCGACCGAGACGGTCAAGACAGCCGTGGCGTTGGGCCTCTCGCCCCTCAGGCGCTCTAGTAGTGCTCTTGGGGTGGTGGCCAGGCTGAGATCGTCGCCTAAAAGCGCTGGGCCCAGACTCCGTTCGAGACCGCTGTCCCCCCGCGTCAGGGAGGTGAATCCAGTTATGTGGCCGAATAGTTCTCCCTGGGGATAGCGCCTCTGGTACTTGAACTCTCCGGCGCTCTCGACCGTCTCGGCCAGCACTTCCCCATCTGCGGCGAGAATCGGGCCTCTCCAGCGGTCGAAGCTCGCGTACAGGGACCGTACGTTCCGGGGGTCTGAAGCCAGTGCCGGACCTTTCCACGCCTGGATGTAGACGAGGTTGGCTGCCACTGCGCCCAGTGCGGCGAGGAGTGCAAGGAGTAGCCTGTAACTGCGAGCGTTCACAGCCGCTCCGGAGCCGGTCGGTCTCTCTGGTCGGAGACGGCAACCAGTGTGGCCACGGCGAGGAAGTTGGCCAGCAAGCTCGAACCGCCGTAGGAAATGAAGGGTGTGGTAAGCCCCGTGAGGGGCAGCAGTCGGGTGGAGCCGGCGAGCACGAGGACAGCTTGTATGCCA
>FWWM01008072.1_pt1 | contig 20524 bp, 20 predicted proteins | sample 2228351 | NCBI WGS metagenome assembly FWWM01 (sample SAMEA103939774, study PRJEB20133) | metagenome
CTTGTGCGGACTGAGAAAACTTTTTCAGGTCTGATTCAGTCCACCCGGTAGAAGCCACGTGGCGAATTCCATGCGCGGCATCATAGGCCACCGCCCTGGCCAGCTCGGTCGCGTCCCGTTGCGAATGGGCCAGAGACTCTTCGACTGCGGTGCGAACTTCACTGAACTCGGCATCGGTTAATTGGAATGTATCTTGAATGTGCCCTTCGAAGTTGGGATGAATCCAGCCAAACCACTTCTTAGCTGCCTTTCCTTTCCCATCGGTCTGGTCATTGGATTTGGTGCTGGGAGGAGTCCTGCTCCCAAGCCCGAACCCAAACATCATTGCAGCTGCCGCTTTTTGCTCATCTGTCCAGCCCCTGGATTGAGCAAGACTGTTCGCTGTCTTCCAAACCCAGTCGTCCACATGGCTTGTCGAGGACTGGATCTGCTCCGACATGCGTCTTGCGTCCTCGCTGCTGGTAATTTGGTCGACCTGGCGGCCGCTGGACCTTGCCAACTCCTCTGTGAAAGTTTTACTGGCTTCCTGGACTTGCCGTTGACTGTTTGATACCACCTGGCTGCCCAATACACCTAAATCAAATTTGGGCATCTGGCTCTCGGTGCCGTACTGGCGTGTGCCATAGAGCGCGTCGGTCTGATACGCAGGGGCCACCGATAATACCGGCGACGGCTTTACGATGTCTGGCGATACGATCTTCTCGTCGATCGTATCGCCACCCTCAAGGCGGCCAACTAAATGAGTCATGGCCACGGCGCTGCCGGAAACGATCATGAACGCAATCGCGGGTGCAGATGAGGCTAAAAGACCCGCTGTTCCCAGCCAGTCCTGAAGCAGCCAGTCCGCTTGAAGCACGCCAGCGATGGACGGGAAGGCATACTGCTCAGAGACTAAGTTAGCCATCTGACCAGTGATGACCATATTCGTGTAAAAGTTGACGACAGCCAGGATCGGCATCCAAAGCTGAATCCACAGACTCAGCATCAAGTACATGCCGACCGTTCGAAACCCTATAGGGCCTAAGGTGATCGCCAGCATCACCAGGGGCGAGATGGCATATGTGAAGCCTTCGATGAACGTGAGCATGGGGCGCACATAGCGCTCGAACACCGAGTATTGGGCAGCCCACTGGGTGTTCCGTTGGAGGATAGCCTGCTGGATCATCTGGGCGGCGGCAAATTCCATCATGTCCAGCCGATGGGCCGCTAAGCCTTCCTCGTACATGGGAATGATCGCCGCAGTGAGAATAAAGTCCTTAGCCTCCACTGAACTTTGGCCCAAGGCTTCCAGCGCGCTTGCGATGTGAAGCTCCGCATCAAAGGCCGGATCGTTGGAAAGGTCCGCCTTCAACTTGTTCAGCAGCTCGGGATAAAACCGATTGTTGATGTAAGATTCCAGAGCATTCGTGGCTTCCGCACAGCTCAGGTCCTGAGGTTCGCCGCCCAGAAACAATCTGGTCCCGTATGAGTTGCTAGTGTAAGCAAGCGCCTGGAGTATGTCCGGGTTGCGCTCAATATCATCTTGGCTTTTCTCGTGCCTTGCGACTCCGACCAGAGTACAGTCCTTGATATAGTTGACGATGGATTTTCTGGCATCGGCGCCTGCATCCGGTGAGTTTGCTTTGCCAAGGTGCTGCATAAGCACCCGTCTGGTCTCCAAAAGCGCCTTGAGCGGGTTGGTAAATCCACCGCTGGTCAATCTCGCTGTATCGCTCGGGAGCGAATAGGCGGTCTCAAACAAGTCGGTGATCCGATAGCCTACCGCCGAGGTTATCGCCCCGACCAGAGCCGGGCCGATCGGGACATTGGCTACCTGGACTACGTCGCCGGTATATAAATCCTCGATGGTCACCCTGGCCTTTGGATGGAACATCGCGACGGCTAGGACGAAAGATAGGACAAAGTCACCCAGTCTCAGCCTCCCCAAGATCATGCCTTTGAGGATGGTGGCGATCAGCCCGATCAGCAGGCCAATCTTCATCGCCCCCCCAAAGTTCAGGAACTCAAAGCGGTGCTCTCCAATCTCCTGGCTTTGAAACAACGCCGCCACCCCGTTCAGCACCTGCTTTAAGTATTCTGTGTCGCCGATGGAATAGATGGTGAAATCCATCTTAGTTTGCTAGTTGGCCGATGCTTTGGTGACGGATGCGCCTGGGTACCCAAGAATGCGCACTTTTTCCTCCGGCGGGCTGGCCGACATCAGGTTCACATAGAACTGGTATAACTCTTTGGCGTTTCCGCGTTCGGCGATGATCTTCTGGTATTCCTGGACGATGGTTTGCAGGGACTCGTCCAGAATCTTGACTGCCTCCGCCGTATGGGGGTGGTTCACCTTGCGGATAGCGATTTTAGCCGCCCGGATCAAGTCGGTTGCAATCACATAGGTGATTTCAGCTGAAATGATAGGAGCTGCTTTGCTGGCCAAGAGCTTAGCTAAGACCATATCCTTGAGCGACAGATTGCGGATCATTGCTCCCAAGCCTAAGTCGTGCTCCATGAAATTCTTAGCACTGCTGCTGAAACCTGAATTTTCTTCCAGGCCAGAGACGATTTCTTCTACTATCTTCTTGACCTTGGTGTCCATGCCTTCAATCTCTTCGTTTTGACTGGACGGCGCCAGGCACTCGTCTTCTCCATAGCCGTTGCATCTCCACATCGGAACCCTGCCGCCTCTGAGCAGGTCATGCACCGTCAGAATTTTCGGGACGACCTCAACTTCGTAGTCCTCAAAGTACGGATCGCTGTTATCGTCTATCTTTCTGACGATCACCGTCCCGGTCAACGACATGATGGCCTCCAGGAAGTTATTGCCGTTGGAGTCGAGCATGTTCAAGTTGGACTCCCCCTGAAACCACTGATAGGCATCGCTGCTTTTCAGCCCCCGCCACACGATGTTTCCAAACACCCACTTTTTGGTCAAATCCGAACGCGCAGTATGCAAGGTATTGACTGGGTGATCTTTACTTCTGGCTTCAAACGCATCACTGGACGCGCCTGTGATGGACAGAACATTGTAGACTCTCTCGCCTAACGCCTCGATGGGCGGACCGATGGTGTTGTCCACCAGGAATTGGGCCATCTTGCAAGAATTACCGAAAAATTCATTCAAGGACTGAACCTTTTTCTGCAGATCGGATAGGATTTCCAAGCAGTCACCACAAATGGCATTCAGGGCAATCTCGAAAGCGTATCCGACCGCTGCCTGGCCGATGTTGCGCAAAAGTGCGACAAACTGATCAGCGCTGATGAATGAAAACGAACCGCCAAAAAGGTCGATCCCCCCGCAACCGGCCTTAAAGGATGGAGGCTGGAAATTGATAAGATTCGGCCGCATGATTCGGGTTCGTGCATAGTAGGATCCGCCCAGGAAAGCTCCTCGCCGGTGACCTTTGTAAAATGACGGACTGGTGGCGTTGCTCAAGTCGCCGAACACGTTGCTGAGCGCATCCTGAAGGCTACCCCAGGCAGCGCCAGCGTGGAACAACAGCAAAAACACCGCTATTTTGGCTCGCATGGCATCTTCGGTTCGAGAACCAGCCGAATGGCCGGCGGATTGGTTTGGACGAATACTGCCCTTCCTTTTCTGACGAGCTGCCTGGCCCTAGCCGGGCAGCATGGGGCCAGTGGAGTACAATCCTGAGCGTACACAGCGACACGGCGGATTCCTGGGGTGGGAAAGCGCTGCCTCAAAAGCTTTGCCATGGGTTTGCCGTTACGCTTTGGATTCTGGCGATTCCAAGCGTCTTGAGGATACTCTCTGGGCTTTCATCCGTACCGTCTTTTGGCTCCAAGTAAAGCGGCTTGAGCGGCAGCGTTTTCTCATAGCTCTGCCGATCGATCCAGCCGGCCTCAAAGGCCGCATCCAGGATGCGGCGTCTGACCTGACTAAGCGCCATTTCACCTTGGCCGATCAGCTGAATCCGACCGTTGCCGGCGGCGTCCGGATTGACCAGAAACATCGCTGGGGTGACCGTTACCCCTAAAACCCTTGACTGATCTTGGTCTACCTGGAACTGTGGATAGTCCCCACTGATCAGCGGCATTCCGTCCACGCTGACCGGCAAGATTTTAAATCCGTACTGGTTCTCCAGGGCTTTAAGAACACTCGCTTGGGCGATGCAGTGGTGGCAGTCAGACTGGAAAAAGAAGAATATCCCCGCAAAACCGGCTATCCGGCGGAGTAATTCATCTTCAGCCTGAGCAGCCAGGCTGTCCATCCGATAGGCAGCGGCGGTCGCTATCGGTCGGCGAGCATTCTCATCCAAGGCCGGGTACAGAAGCGGCAGCATCTTAGCGGTCCTGGCAAAGCGCTCGGCTTTGTCCAACGCCACGCGCTGAAGCGCGAAATAAGCCGCCACATTCTCTGGCGCCGGATTGTCGATTGCCAGGTCTCTGAACTTAGGCAGGTTTTCCCGAAGCCATGCAGCCGAAAACATGGGTTTTCCTCCTCCGCTGCCAATCTCTTTGGCTGGCAAGGTCTCGGTCCTGGTCTCCTCTTCTGTCCACTGATTTTCCCGATACCAAAACCACCCTTCCTGACCGCGTTTATAAAAGCTCAGCCAAGCCTCCTCCGAACCCATCACAGGCCTGGCCGATGCAAGCGCGATTGCCAGGAGGGATGCGGCTATTTCAGGCAGTAGCGCAGGCCGCATCCTCTCTCTCTTCGGCAGGCTCGCCCGCCGCTGGCAGCCGATCCTTCAGGTTCTCTGCAGTGTTTTTCTGTTGGCTACTCTTGCGCACAATCAAGACGACGAAGCGTTTCAACCGTAGTATGTCGTTCCACCATGGCTCTGTGATCTTGGATATTTCTGACCGGTAAATCAGATTCGACAGCCACATAGCATCCAGACGCTGCACAAGCCCGTCGATCAGCTGAACAATTTGTATGTAGGAATTGACCAGAGGGGAAGTTACGGAAATCTCTATCTCTTTCGGATCGGTGTATTCCGGGAGACTATCGATTGCGTTTTCGGCCAGGATCTGATCCATCTGCGTTTGATTCTCCATCAGTTTATTGATGATGCGCTGCATGTAGTTCATCACCCTGCCGTGTGGATGGTTTCGTTTTCCGCTCTTTTTCCCCAGCAGATAGGTGATCTCATAAGCACACTGGCAGAAGACATCCTTGGAAGTAAGAATGGTTCGGTAGGCTACGTCGGTCTTAAGAACAACCTTCCGACGCATGATTGGTACGGATCGTCCCCCAGTTTGGATTTTCAGTTGCTCCACACTACACCTAGTTTGATTGATCAGCATTGGCGGCATGGATGGCCGGCTGGCAAGGCTCGCTTTCTGACGTCAGCCTGACGGCCGTACCTGACACGCACACCATCAACATGCCACCACGCTTGGCGATTGGGATGAATTCATAATCTATCCTGACGCCGACGACGCCATCGGCTCTGATGTCTTTGGCAATATCAGTTATCCTCTGCAAAGCCGCAGACCTCGCCTTGCGCAGTTCCTTCTCATAGCCGCGCCCACGCCCACCCATAAAGTTGATGATGCCAGCAAACCAGTCCCGGAATATGTTGGCTGCTATGATGAAATCAGCGTGAACGATGCCTAAATACTCCCGGACTTTATATCCATCCAAATTATTTGTTGTTGAAATCAACATCGCTGAAATATCCTCGCGGCATGGCGCCGCGAGGTTCTTTCTTACGGCAGAGTGGCTGAGACGATGTTGCTGATCATATCTGGACCCAGGAACAAACCGACGCCTGAGGCAACGCCGGTCACAAATCCCATCAGCGACCCCCGGGCCACACCCGCCGCCAGACCGACAATGATGAAGGTCAGCGCGATGACTCTTCCCAGGAAACCCTTGGAGTATGTCTCCAAGGTAGTCCATAAGGTATTAAAGACAGTGTCCGTGCCGGCCATCGCCTCAGGCACTATCAGCACAACCGCCAACAAGGTTAAAAGCGAAGCGCGAAACAGAGCGTTCTTCATGGTTTACCTCCTATTGGTTGATTAAACGAACTCATACCAGTTGGTCGATTTCCCGACCGATCTCGGTTGGGAGCTGCCCCGGCTTTAGGGGAAGCCTCAACCGGTAAAAGCGGTTTGACAGGGCTTTTTGGATTGAGCGGTTCAATCACCCGGCTCTCATGCGCTGCCTGCTGGGTACCTATCTGCCAGCGGCGCGGTTCGATCTCGGTATATACGTACCCGGAGGCGATCAGGTCACCGTCTTCATCTTCCCAAGGCGCAATCCATATCCGCATGACCTTGGCTGGCGTGCGAATCGGCATTGGGTCCTCGACCGGTATCGTCGGCTGCGGCTGCGGCAAAGATGCGCGGTTGCTCTTTGAAGCTTTTTTCTGCCCTTCTATCTCTAACGTCACCAACCGATCCTTCTCGTGGGTCATCTCATACACTTCCGCTGCCGAACGACATAGCGGCGAACCCGGGCGACCCTTGCACGAGTACTTACTGCTGCCCATCGCGCAGCCCACCAAGATGGAAGCGCTCAGGCAGACAGCTTTCGCTTTCAAGATTTTTGCTGCAACCATTGTTTCAGGTCCTCGGTATACCCGCGCAGCACCCTGCCATCTGGACTGATCATGAACGGCACGCCCTGAATGCCCAGTAACTTGGCCACGAACATGCTTCCAACCAGCGGCTCCATGTTGCACTCTTTGTCGGGAAGCTCGTCGTACTTGCCGCTCAATAAGTACGCTACCGCTTTTTTGTCGCGGTTCTTGCCGTCTATGCCACACATCAGGCGCTTGATCGCATGACCTGAGCGCTCCCCTAGCATTGGAATCAACACCAGACGGAACCGGTAGTCCTTACCGAGTTTCTCGATCTGCTCCAGCAGCTTATGGCAGTATGGGCAGTTGGGATCGATGAACGCGATGACCTCTTGCTTCCCGCTGCCAGAAACGAAGGAACTTAGCGTGCTAAGGTCCAGCTTCAGCTTGGAAATCTGGATTCGATCGGAAAATTTCCTGGCATCTTCCACGGTATTGATAAAGGTGCTATTCCAAAGGTCATATATCTGGCCGCGGATCAGAAAGCGGGCGTTGGTCGAAAGCAGGTATGTCTTGTTGCCGCTTTGAACTATGATGAGTCCTTCAATCGGCAGCTGATAGCTCTCTTTATACTCTTTGCTCTTGAGGACGGCCGAAATAGGATCGGCAACTTCAAATTCCCTGGCAGGTGATGGAGTTTCTCCCCCAGGCGGCTGGGTTTCTCCCGCAAAAACCTGAGCGGTGATGAGCATCTGTATTATCAGACTTAAAACTAGTGTTGACATAATTAAAGCTCGAGCCCTTTGTTGACGATAAACTCGACCTTGCGCCCAGCGTCCACCTCAATCACCGGAAACAGATTCTGGGCCATGTCCAAATAAAACTTGGTTAGCGTCTCAAGCGATTCCCCAACCCCCCGAATGGCTGCCGCCTGCGCTGCCTCAGGGGTCAATATCGACTGAAACGGCGCTTGGTTTCTGAAATCGGTGACCACCACCGGCACCTGCTGGCGCCCGAAAATCTGGCTGATACCCTTGGCAAACCCGGCCAGCATAGCGTTAGCCAGTACCCGGCCTTGTTTGGAGACCAGACGGCCGCGGATTCCGACCTTGCCGTCTTCGCCGACGGCATAGCTTTTTATCTGCCTCTCCAGCACCTTGCGGTCCGACCTGACACACGCCAAGGTCTCGCTTCTCAAGAACGCCCGCTCCGAACTCATGTCCCCATAGCCGGAGGCGATCAAAAAACACTCACGGATATCGGAGCGATAGCGATTCGGCAGGATCGCCTCGTGCTTGATGCGTACTAAGACTGGCTGCGGGTCTTGGCGAGAGCGTTGACTGGTCGGAGCATCCAGGCCGTTGATGAGCACGCCGCTTAGGATGGAACCGGCTGGAATCTGCATCGCTGGCGGCGTGTCTTGCTTGGCAGCAGCTACCGGCTGGGCTTCCGGTTCGTTCACGATCGACCGGATTGACAGCGCCGCTTGAGCCAAGTTGGCCGGCTGGCCACTGCTTATCGATGGAGCCTGTCTAGGCGCGATTGCCTCGACGGGTTCGTGACCGCCTGGGGACCAGGGACGGAGTTTTGGTTTCTGGAACTCCTCTTCTTGCCGGCTGTCTGGCGCTTCAGGCAGTTCGATCGTCTGGGGAGAAGACTCCGATACAGGAAGCTGCGCGGCTTTGGCGCTGATTTGTTGAAGCTTTCGCTCTAAATCCTTCAAGTTCTGCTCGTATCTCGAGCGCTCAGTCTGGGTCCACTGTTGGAATTTGATCTCATCAGACTGTTGAATCCGCTTGATCTCGTCCATCAACCGGTCGAGTTTGGTGCTTGTTTCCCGGGACGTGTTTTCTAGACTGTGGACGCGCTCGGCTAGTGCATCCAGCGAGACGCTTCTGGGGTCAGTATCAGTGAGCAGACGATGGATTTTTTCCGACTTTTGAAAATCAGTCAGCTTCGGGGGTTCAACGGTATCACTGAACCACGCCAGCAGCAGGATGCCCCCTACGGCTCCTCCGATCACTAGGCCACGCTTGATATTTGGATTTAAGTTGTCCCAGGATTCTTTCAGCTTCACGTTCCGCAAGACCTATGCAAACCTAGCCATTAGCTGACGCGGCGGAACTCACCGCATTTTGGCAAGCAAAGACGGGCGTAGTGATTCCGGCGTCTTCTCCTCCCATCGGCTTAGCACATACAACTCGACCGCTTCGTTAGGTCCAATCCGTACCACCGGCCAGGCAGCCACCGCCAATGTGTCCCAGTTTCCAGCACAGCGCGTCTCATCTAGCTCTACTTCGGTGGTCCCCGTGTTTCTGAGCACAGCTACCCTCAACACCATCCCAGGGCCTTCCATGACCTGCCCTGTGGAAACAACCACCCCAGCTTGAAAACATCCCACCTGGTCTTGAGGACCTGGATCGCGCATCACAAAACCAGGCGGAATGGTCCCTTTGGCCAGGTCTTTGAAGATGGCCTTGATAGTGGCGATGTATGGGGTATCCTTTGCCGCCGGTGAATTGGAGGAGGTCATCACGGTCCGAAAGCGCAGCTCTCTTTCGGCCTCTTCGGGTAGCTTCAACCGAATTTCCCGAGGCGGTATCTGCCTCGGCGCCAGGATAAGCGGCAGCGCAGGAGATTCCATGCCAGAAGGCGTTATAAACAGTGTGACCGGCTTGGTTTCCTCGGTAGCAATGTACAGCACGTTTTCGTGCACCTTAATCTGGGCGTTACTTACCGTATGCACTTGAGGATTGTCGAACGGCGTAATGATGCGGTTTAGATGCCCATATGCCACAGGTACCACGACGCTTGCGCCAGGCCGCATGACGATTTCATTGGCTTCAATCACCGGCGGTTCAGGAACACCCGGTTTGAGCACAGGCGCTGGGACCTGGGGCATTTCGGTTTCTTCCGCCAGCGACGCCAAGGACAAAATCGCCACCATCGATGCGATTCCGGAAATCCACAAGCAACTTCGCCTGCCTTTCGCCATAACCGAACTTATTGACGAGCGGCTATTTGCTGATTGCGAGTCTGATCCAGGGTCCTTGGCGTTCCGGCATAGGCATCGATATGCCGGATCACAGGTTTGTACCCTTCCACTGTGATCACCATTTCGTAGGTTCTGATCTTTTCCTCCGGTTTGGAACCTGGTCCTTGGATACGGAAGTTGCCGGTGACAAACATTTTTCCCGTTTCTTTCTCGTGCATTACTTCTTTTGGATAGAAGGAAATTGAGACGCGATCGCGCTTGATTTCAGCGATCTGCTTGGTGAGATCGTCCTGGATCTGCCGGTAGATGGATGCTGACAGCACCCTAGCCAGGGATTGGGACACAAAGTCCGCCGTCTCCGGCGTGACGTTTCCTAGCATTTCCGCCACGAACACAGCCCAGGCCTCCTTGAATTGAAGGGAGGCATTGTCCCGTTCAATCTCGACCTCACCTGGGACCGCAGGCGGAACTAAAACCACGGTGCGGTCCGCATTCATCGCCAACATCGCGGTTGCAATGTTCATCACGACCAAGCCTATGGTCAGGACCCGGAAGATCCGGTTCTCTTTGGTGATTCCCTCCCAGCTCTGAAGAAACTTCTCGAAGTTCAAGGCAAATACCTTCTGATAAATGGATTGGGCAGCACGGTGGACGGATACAGACCGATCCAGTACAACGCCTGGAGAGCCCACCCCTCCTGCCGTCCCTCCCGGAACTTGCGGGAGGCATATCCTATGGCCAGCCCAATGAGAAGGAACATCCCCAGTTGATTTGCCAAAATGCCTACCATCAGGCAGATCACAGCCGGGACAATGTCCCGGATGTCCCAGATCAGCAGCTTGATCGGGTCGTCAATTGTCTTGGGAATCTTGACTTGTTCCATTCAAAATCTCAAATTGACACGTTGGCTAAAAATTGTGAGAAAATTTTCAAAAATTGCAAGATTTTTTTGGAGGTTTCAGTGCTTGGCGTCGCTCGTTACACTTTATCCAGATACCGGATTGCAGACTTGTTTCCGACGCTGGCGTTCGACCGCGAGATGTATTTTTTCTATCAGGCCGATCGATCGCTGGCATTCGGTTTCCGGTGCACTCCTTTGGCTGGGGTAGATCACCAGTTTGAACACAGAATGAATGCGCTTTTGACGCATACCTGGCCATCCGGCACGATTCTTCAGTTCAGCCTGTGGGCCAGCCCGGATGGGGAACACATCTTGCGGCATAAGGAGATGCGCGTATTCAACCAAAAGCACTACCACCAAGAGGTTGCCGCCACTATCCGACAGGTGGGTGGGTTCCTGCGGGAAAAGACAATTCAACCGCTGGAGGGCGGGATTCTGATTCGGGACACGACGCTTTGGTTTGTGGTCATCCTGCCGATTTCCGGCAATCACCCTACACCGGCAGAAATCGAACAGGCCGCCGGTTTTCGCTCGGTGGCTGAACAGGCTCTGGTCAATCTTCAGCTCGCGCCGGTTCCTGTAGATGTAGAGCGGTATCTAAGGTTGATGGATACGCTCATCAACTGGAAAAATCAGTCCTGGCGCCAGTTTTCCGCCTCGCGCTACGACCCCTTGGCCACCATCGGGGAACAAATCGTCGATTACGACATGAATCTGGAGGTTGATGTCTGCGGAGTCACGCTTGGGGACAAGCGGGTCAAAATTCTATCAGCCAAGCGCTTCCCTGCCATCATAGCTCCGGGCGAGGCCATGAATTATCTGGCCGACTTTATGAGCGGCATGCGCGGCATCCGTCAAAACGTCTTGATCACGCTGAACCTGTTCTACCCGGACCAGGAAAAAATCCGGTTTGCCCTGGAGAACAAGCGGATTTGGATTATTCGCCAGGCATCCACGCCGCTCGCCAAATACCTCCCCGATCTGGCTGAATCCAGGGACGAATTCGATGAACTTAGCAACCGCATGAAGGACGGCGATGCAGTCATAAAGGCAGCGCTTGGGATGCTGCTGTTTACCGATCCCGCACAGGAAGACAAAGCGACCACCAACGCACGCGTCTATTTTCGAGAGCTTGGATTCCAGCTTGTTGAAGACCGGTTTTTCTGTCTGCCGCTTTTTCTGCACTACCTGCCGTTTGGAGCCTCGCGCCACATCGTGAACAGCTCCTTCCGCTACAAGACCCTCTCGACCAGCCAGGCGATCCCATTGGCGCCAGTGTTTTCCGAATGGAAAGGAACCGGAACACCGGTGATGAATTTCGTATCCCGCAGCGGGCAGCTCATGAGTGTGTCCGTGTACGATTCAGACAGCAACTATAACTGCTGCATTGCCGCTCAATCCGGTTCGGGTAAGAGCTTTCTCGCTAACCAGCTCATTTTGAGTTACCTGGCCGAAGGCGCTAAAGTCTGGGTCATCGACGTAGGGCGGAGCTACAAGAACATCTGCGAACTGCTCGGCGGGGATTTCATGGAGTTCGGCCAGGGCAGCCACATTTGCCTCAATCCTTTTGAGGCCATCAACAGCTGGGAGGAGGATAGCGATATGCTGGCCGCCCTGATCGAGGCGATGGCCGCCCCCAGAGAGGGCTTGACCGACCTACAGGTGGCCGGCCTCAAGCGCACCTTGAAGTCAGTTTTCGAGCAGCACGGCCGTTCGACCAGTATCGACTCCCTGGCCACCGCACTCAGGTCGGAAACCGACCGGAGGCTGCAGGACATCGGCGATCAGCTTTACACCTTTACCTCTCAAGGCGAGTACGGCCGGTTCGTCAACGGCCGGCGCACGATCTCCTTCAACAAGGACTTTACCGTACTGGAGCTGGAAGAACTGAAGGGACGCAAACACCTCCAGCAGATCATCCTCCTGCTACTGATCTACGCCATCCAACAGGAAATGTACCTGGGGCGCCGGGACCGGCCAAAACTGGTCATCATCGACGAAGCCTGGGACTTGCTCACCGAGGGCGATGTGGCCCGATTCATCGAGCATGGCTCCCGCCGGTTCCGGAAATACGGCGGGTCTGCGATCACCATCACCCAGGGGGTAGACGATTTTTACCGCAACAACGTCGGGGCAGCCATCGTCAACAATAGCGCCCATATGTTCTTGCTGCGTCAGAAAGAGGAATCCATCGATCGTATCAAAAAAGAAGGCCAGCTTGCCTTAGGCGAATTCGGCTATGAGCTGCTCAAGACGGTGCACACGGTGCCTGGAAGATATTCTGAAATCTTTTTCAAAACTCCATTTGGAAGCGGCATCGGCAGACTCTATACGCCAGATCAGCTCAAACTGCTGTTCTCAACCAAGCCTGACGAGGTAGAGGCGATCCGCAGGCTACGCGAACAGGGACTGTCGTTGCTAGAGGCAGTCGGCCAGCTCGCAACAAAATCACCAGGAGACGGAAGTTGAAAACCGTTGGTCTTTTTATTTCAGCGCTGTTTGGGGGCGCCGCCGGATGGATCGGCGCCTGGGCGTTTTATGACCGGGTCATTCAAGACCAGCTGGCCGTTCTGACGCCGGTGGTCGTTCTGGACGCCACCTGGGCCGTCGACCACCTCAACGTGCGGTCTAGCCGGGAAGAAATCCAGGCGGCCATGGATCGAATCACCCAGGAAACAGAGCGCCTCAAGTCCAAAGGGGTACTGGTGCTCAAGCAGGAAGCGGTAGCCGCCGCACCGGAGTCTGTCTATGTCCGCCTCGGGAGAGATACAGCCGGGCGATAACGCCCGGCTTCCTGGTTGGATCCATCCTAACCTGCTCACCCGGCGCTTTTGGGTCCTGGCTGCTGTCTGGACCATCCTCTTGAGCGTCTTATTCACCCACGCGGCCCGCTGGGTCGGAGCGCACTACCGGATAGGGCTGGACACCCAGCAAACCCTCTGTCTTAACAACGAAGCGCGGGTTTTCCTCATCGTGCGAAGCAACCCGGACAGGCTATGGCGGGGAGATATCGTTGCTTTTGCAGCGGACCGGCGAATGGAGCCGTTCTTCCCAAGCGGCACGATCGTGGTCAAATATCTCGCCGCCGTGCCGGGAGACAGGGTGCGCGTCGATCGCGGCGGGGTGCGTGTCAACGGCGTGCAGGTTGCCAGCGGCCTGGTCCACGCCGCCAAGCTCAACCGGCATGAATCCTCCTTCTACCGCGAAGAGATCGTCCCGCCAGCACATTACTTTGTCATCGGCACTCACCCAAAAAGCTTCGACTCCAGGTATTGGGGGTTGGTCAGGCAAAACCAACTCTTAGGCAAAGCCATACCTTTGGCGACGGTGACCTCCTTGCTGGACCTTCTGGCGCGTTTCTTTTTGCCGCAGGCTCAGGCCAGAGAATTCCTGGAGGCGGCCAAAGCGATCCGAGACCGGACCCGATCCATCGAAGCTGGCGAGCTTGCTGGGACGCCGCAAAACTTCCACTTGGAAACCATGGAAGCCCTGGCCAAAGAAGCCGGGCGAGCTTTTCAGATACCCGACCCGAAGGCCTTGCGCGAAGCCTTGGAGACTGCCAGCCCAGCCCCTGCCCTAGACAGGAAGAAGACCGAAGAACTTGGCCAAAAGCTTCTGGAATCCTTGAATCAGACGGTGAGGAAAGCTTCTTTAAGGCGTTTTGTAGTGCTGGTCTCGTCATCCCTGGGCGAGGCCAGGCTCAAGGAGATGTTCTCGGCTTACGCGGACCGGCAGGATACGATTTTTGCCTTCCAGGGGCTTTTGGAAGGGCAGAGAATCGAGGATTTCGCCGCCACTGTACATCGCTGGCTTCAAGGCATGGACCCGCAACCCTCTGTGGTGCTCGATCCTCTGGTCTTCCGTGATCACGCCATCGGCCACGTCCCCGTGGTGCTGGCGCTGGAAGGCAACCGGCTGCTCGCCAAAATAGAGGGATTGGTCAACATTGAGTGGATCGAGGACCAGTTGGCCTCTGCCAAGGAAAAGCTCCCTCTGACCAGGAGGCTAGGGCAGGTCGTGGCCATCTCCGAGCGCAATCTGATGGAGATCATCGAGGAACGGTTGGCGGCGATCGACTGGGAGGAAAAGCGGCGAGGCGCCATCAAGCGTTTCTGGTCACATCAGAAACGTCCAGGTCTGCCGCCCGCACTCCAGGACCGGACACGCCTGATCGACATGCGCGTCAAGCTTCCAAAAGATGTGGTTACGCCGGACGGGAAGCTCATCGCCCAAGCTGGCCAGGTATTCAGTCCACTTGAGAAAATCGCCTTCCGCCAGGGGCTTTTGGTATTTGACGCCACCCGCCAGGCCGAAGTGGAATGGGCCAAAGTCACCCTCCATGAGGTCATCAAGGACGGCCTCGTGCCGCTCCTGATCGCAACCCGCCTGCCCGCAGGGAAGGAATCGGAAACCATCGAATCCATCGAGTCCAGTACCGGCTTTCCCGTCTATCTCATGCCTGAAATCCTGAAGGTTCGCTTCAGGATCGAATATTCCCCAAGCCTCATCACTCCCCACGATACAACTTTCGTTCAGATCTCCGAGTTTAAGCTATGCGCCGATTGTTCCTAGCTTTCTTGTTGACCTTCCCTCTCTGGCAAGCCCCAGCCGATGAAGCGGTTCAAGGCGCCGGCGACCGCACTTTCTCCAGCAAGCTCAGCTGCCCAAACAGTGATCTGTTTGCGAAGCTCATTACCAAAGTCTGCTGGAAGTGCATATTCCCAATCAGGATCGCTGGCGCCATTGCCATCGGCGGAGAAACGCCGCCATCGGCCTCGGGAGTCTACCGCCCAACCGATCAGATCGCCTGCGTGTGCACTGACGGTCTTGGCGTTCCCCACCTCGGCTTCACCTTGAGTATGTGGGAGCCGGCCAGGCTGATAGAGCTTGTCCGCAACCCAGGCTGCACACCCGTCATCGGCGGAGCAGAAATCATCCCGGGAATCGTCCGCACCACCGGGTTTTCCGGAACCGGGGCCTACGACGCCACCGATATGGCATTCCGCAACTACCACTATTACGCCTTTCCACTGCTGATGATGCTGGACCTTATCTATCACAACCGCTGTTTCTCGGACGGTTTCCAGGATATGGACCTTTTGTACCTATCGGAGCTCGATCCGACCTGGAACAACGACGAGCTAGCGCTTTTGACCGCTATGGAAGCTTTGATTTTCGCCAATCCAGTCGCCCTGTCCGCCTGCCTGGCCGACGGGGTTTCCTCTACGCTCGGTGCCCCTCAGAACACCCTGTTCTGGTGCGCCGGTACCTGGGGCTACATGTACCCCCTAAGCGGCAACGCTCAAATCACCGGCGCATCCCCAAGGTACACCAGCCTCATGGCAGCCAGGAGCATCTTCGCCCTGCACCGGCGCGGGCTGGCCCACCGGACGATGGGAAACGACGTGCTGTGCCGGGCAAAAATCCATCCCTTCATCGTCAAAAGCCAGTATAAGCTGTCGATGTTTTATCCCCTGCCAGAGGCCAATTCCAACCACTGGATCGGCGAAAGCCCATACCGCTGGGGCATCTGGCGCAACTGGCCGGGGTCGGGTGAGGATCACGTCTATATCCTCTGGCGCTGGCATGACTGCTGCAGCTCTATCCGCAGCGGCGCCCAGGAGGACTAATGTTTAGACGCCTGCTCGCCATCTACGTCAGCCTGTCCTTGGCGGCCCTGCCGTTTACCCAAGCGCTAGCGGAAGCTAACCAGTCCCAGGCCATAGAAGACGCCAGAGCGCTAAAGCAGCAGGCCGAGGATTACTTCCAGAACCATACCTTGATGCCGGAGGAAGGCGTGCTTCATTTCAGTTCCGGCGTCAACAACTCGCTCAGCGGCGCAACCGGAAGCATCGATGTCCAGGCGCTGTTTCCCGGCGACGCCGGTGGCAAGACTCAAAGCGATTTTGAAGGCCTCTATGGCAAGGATGACCAGATCGCTGCGGAGGCAGCTAAACGGCAGCTCGAAGCCACCTCCGAGGCCTCGCCGGCGGGTGAGGCCTACCGCATGTTCGATGCAGGCCTTAAGTCCAACCCACGCCCGGATTTGACCCACGATCCGATCTTCGCCACCTGGGACTGGATGCACCAGTTCGTGGATACTAAGACGCCGCTCTGCCAGCAAGCCGGCAGCCACACGCCAAAACTGGTAACCTGCCGCCGGCCTACCACTCACCCCAAGCGGTGCAGCGGCCACCGGCTAGTCAGCGTGTTCCACAGGAACGTTGAAGTTTTCTTGGGTGGCAGAATACCCAGTCATGGCGTCATCCGCGCACAGCTGAACTTTACGTCGGGAACCTATGCCATCTTGCCGGGAAATCAAGCCTCTCCGCACGCCGGTACGGTGCCCAAGCTCGACTTCGAGGAAATCTGCCAGTCTCAAAGTCCCCACATCGTCTTTGCCGGATCCGATCCTTGGTACCCTGAGATTCCGGGCGAGCACGACCCTACCTATGAACTGACAGTCGAGCAAGCACCTTCTTGCGAAAATGGCCTGACCGCCATCGTCCGAATCCAGGACATCAAAAGCGGAAGCAGCACCATCGTCCAGGGCGCCCAAATGATTTGGGATATGTACGGCATCTCTGAGGACGATTGGGTCTGGGACAAGGATAGCTGTCCGGCTGACATCGCCGCGATCGAGAGCGGAACATGCGCCGGCACGGTGCAGTGTAGTGCCAATCCAACGGAGTGCATCACTGCCGATGGCCTAAGCTTCTGCGGGGATGAACTCGAACCTCCGCCGGCTAACGTGCCTAGAGGCTGCCGGGCGATCTCGGTCGAGAAGCGATGCGGCGGAGCGATGACTCAAGACGATGAGTGCGCTGCTTTGGAAAAACCAAGCCAGGACAATCCCTATGGCTGCGCCTTTCTCAGCAGCCGGTGCGTTCAGTACGGCGAAGACGGCACATGCCTGGCCACCGAGGATACCTACGATTGCGGCGTCATCCCTGGCGCCGACGCTGCCTGCCAGGCTTCCCTGGCCTTGCAGGACATGGTCCAGGATTGCCAGGTGACGGCCACCCCAAGCAAGGTGAGAAGGACCGTTCACCATCCCAAATTGGTTACCTGCGAAATCCTAAAGCGCCTGACCAAATGCAAAGCTGAAAGAGATTTGGGCATTGCGCATCCATCCGGAACGCTCTCTTTTACTCGCGATTGTTTTATATCAGACACGATCACTTTCAAACCAAGCTGGACGGACGACGTCACCCTCTTGGGAGCGACTTATGGCTGGACCCAGGCGGGGCTTTCCATAGCACCTCCGTGCGGCGAAAATACGCGCTATCAAGCGTTGACCAGCCACAATATCATATAATATTATAACTACTCTTACGTTTGATAGATGCGGAGGAAACCATGTATTACATAGAGTCACATGCAGGCGCGATCATGGGAGTATTTGAAGGAGACACGCCAGAGGAAGCAGTGGCGAACCTAGACAAGGATGCTGGAGGCGAATCCAGTCTATCGGACTGGATAGTAATTAAAGTGGCCAGCGTCGCCCAACACGAAGCAGGGACGGTTTACGAGCTCGAAAATGGGCGTGTAGTGCTAGAGTACGCGCCATGCTGCTATCGCTGCTATCGCAGCTATCAAGAGGCAATCGAGGACTACTACTGAATCCGCAGGTTTATTGTGAAGCGCAGACATGGTTGCCCATATCCACGCTCCCAACATCAGGCGTATTTACAACCGCCCTCGACAGCGGAGCCCCCCTGTCGATCCGGGCAAGGTTTCGACTTGCGTTGCAGTCGCTGTGTGCCCGGAGACCACAACTGTGGCGCAAGCCACGACCTGGACATAAATGCGGCAAGAAATCTTGCCACATATATGACTAGATTTGCGTAGGTAAGGTCTATGATTGTTCTGATCGGCGGAGAAAAAGGAGGTACGGGCAAAACCACCCTTGCCACTAACCTGGCGGCGACTAGGGCCAGATCAGGGCGGGATGTGCTACTGGTCGATACCGATATTCAGGCCAGCGCCAGCTACTGGACTCAGCTTCGAGACGAGGCAGGCATTGAGCCGCGGGTGGCCTGCATCCAAAAATTTGGGAAAGGCCTGCAAACTGAAGTGAACGATCTGGCCAAGCGGTATGAGGACGTCATCATCGATGCCGGCGGTAGGGACTCAGTTGAGCTGAGGGCTGCAATGGTGGTGGCAGAGAAAGTATTTATTCCTATTCAGCCCTCCCAGTTCGATATCTGGACTCTAAGCCAGATGGACCAGCTAATCAATACGGCCGAGGGATTCAATCCAAGCCTTAAGGCTTGGGTGGTTATCAGCCGAGCTTCTACCAATCCCTCGGTGACCGAGCAGACAGAAGCGATGGAGGCGATTTCAGATTTCGAGCACCTGGGATTGGCTAAAACCATCATCCGGGACCGGATCGCTTACCGGAAGGCTGCCAGGGAAGGTTTGGGAGTAGCCGAGGTCAAAGGCGCCGATCCAAAGGCGGTGGAAGAAATAAATGCCTTATTCAAAGAGGTATTCAGCTAGATATTAGCGGTTGAAATCTCGGGTTTCCTTGCGGAGGTTCTATGAACAAAACTCATAAGCCAAAGCTCAAAAGTCATCCACCTGTAAAGCAAGAGCTTGATATACTTGATATAGATGCGTTCGTCAGTGGCGCCGGCGCCGAAATCAGAGAAGTACCTGAAAAGCAGGCAGCATACCCGTGGGAGTCGCCTAAGGTTAGGGAAGACATGATCAAAGTTTTCAACCTGCGTTTGTCAGAACCATACTTTCTCAAGCTGAGGTACATCTCCGAGCATAGCCCGGACAGTATGCACAGCTTCTGTCTCAAGGTGCTGTTGCCAGCTATTGATAAGGAGATCAAAGAACGGACTTGAATTCCTTCTAAATGCAGAACGAAAGTATCCGAAGAAAAAACGGTAAAACCCACCGTGCCAAGCGCGTTTTGGAAGCGGTGGCGCACCGCTACCCCGGCGCGTGGCAGGTCTTTGACCGTCTCCGCCGCGATCGCAGCCTATCTTGGCCGGACTGGTGCTATATGCCCATCGCTGGGGGCTATGCTGTGGTAAGCGGCGGCGGGGATCGCCGAGTGCCATTTGAGCGAGCCGACCATCCGGCTATCGTTACGGCCCTTGGTACATGGCGCATAACGCAGGGAATCTACCGCTTCGATCCCACCTTGCTATCGGAGCTGCTGGAGACCAGTCTGGAAGGGGACATCCCGGTCGAGCACCTACAGCGGCTGCCTGAGTGGTGTGTATACGTTGACCTCGAAGACACTTGGATCGCCCCACAGCTGCACGGCGCGTGGATGCACTTGGAATACGACATCAATACCGGGCAGGCCGAGTACCGTGTCGTGCTCGACTGCGCCCGCGACCCCAGGCAGCCTTTTGCGGCAGATGGGGTAGTAGCGTTGGCTCTGCCGCTCGTTGGCAGCATCGAGGACTCACTGGATGCGCTGGAGCGTAGTGCTCGGCAGCAGGCCGCACATGCTGGCATCCCGTGGCCACCGGCTGGCGTGGTAGACCGGCCTGCGGCCGTTGACACACTGCTGCCTGCGCTGCTATCGCTGGCGCTGTACCTGTGCGCCACACCCGACCTGACTAGGCGCGGCCGTCCCGATACGACGCGCAATCCAGTACCGAGGCGATCGGGCCAGCAGTCCGTGTTGCATCCGGCATCTGGCCCCGTGGAGTGGGATGTAGGCGTGCGCCTCGGCGCTGCACTTCGCGCCGCGTACCAGCGGAAGCAGGATAGCCAGCCGGCCGCGCTCACCGGTCGGCGCATCCGTCCACACGTAAGGCGTGCGCACTGGCACACGATCGTATCCGGTCCTCGTCTGCGGCCAGACGGTACTGTCATCCACCCCGCCGAGCGCCAGCGCGACCTGCGATGGATGCCACCGATCCCGGTGGCGATCAGCGACTACAACACCCTGCCAGCGGTCGTAAGGAACGTATCGCGCACTTGGAAAAGTGACCACTCCGTCGGCTAAAGCCGACGGCTTCTCAGACAACCGGAGCCAACAGCCATTGCCGTGGGACGGAAACTCCACCGTGTCAAAACGATTGGCACCGTTCTGCAAGACCTATGCAAACCTAGCCATTACTGGCCGAATCTGCTGCTTGCTTCCTGCTTCACCGAGGCCGGTTTCGCCATAGCCGAAGC
>FWWM01008078.1_pt1 | contig 20519 bp, 12 predicted proteins | sample 2228351 | NCBI WGS metagenome assembly FWWM01 (sample SAMEA103939774, study PRJEB20133) | metagenome
GCTGCAACACCTGTTGCAGTACGACCTTAACGAAAGGAAGGAGGCGGTACCTTAATCAAGGCCATTCTGCTGTCTTGACAAACCCGTCCACCTCAGGGATTGACCCCCGTACTGCTCAACAGGGACACTGCAGGCCATATCCACGGAGAAATCCCGACCTTTGCGGATCTAAGCGCACAATTGCGCGGCGCCTGGACAAGCGACACGCTCTACTTTGCTGCTTTGATCAACGATGATGTGCTGGTGGGCAACAACAGCATCGAGATCTGGGGCGACGACTGCATTGAGTTGAGCATTCACGTGCCTACCGATCGCACCCATCAGTTCACCATTGTGGTAGACGGCCGCCAGGGCGATCAAGGCAACCCGATCACTGCCTTGACGGTGGCGACGAAAACGGTACCCGGGGGTTGGTCGGTCGAGGTCGCCATTCCCATCTCCGCAATGAATACCGGGCCGCTGGCTTATGGACAGCGGCATCCCTTCACTTTCGCGCTATGGGATGACGATCTGTTCACCTACCCGGGCCAGACCCATATGTTCTGGCAAGGCACCTCCACCTACAGCTATCAACCGGAGTGGGGCACCCTGTACCTGGAGGGGTCATATCAATTCCCGGCCCCATCACCTACTCCCACCGCAACCCAAACGCGCACCCCGACGGCAACCGGTCCTCTGCCCGACAAGTTCTTATTTTCGATTGGCGCGCAGGCTCCGGTAGGAAAGTTCAATGGCCCCGTTAGTATCGCGATTGCCTCCACTGGAGATGTATATGTGGGGGATGAACATAATCGGCGAATCCAGCGTTTCACGCTTAACGGGCAGTTCATCGGGACATGGGGACATGTCGGTGTAGGACAAGGTCAGTATTGCGCTCCTAGCGCGTTGGCCGTTTCAGCCGCCAACGAAATTTGGGTAGGAGATTCTTGTAATCATAAAGTCGAGCGTTTCTCGTCGAGCGGCAAATTTCTGGCGTCGTGGCAGCATAGCTCTCCAAGCGGAGTCGCAATCGCTCCAGACGGATCTGTGTACATTACAAGCTTTTGGGAAAATACTGTATCGCGCTATGCAGCATCAGGCCAACTTCTGGCGCAGTGGGGGCGATCTGGGACGGGTAACGGGGAATTCCAAAGGCCTGAAGCGATTGCTGTTGGGCCTGACGGCACAATTTATGTTGCAGATCTAGATAACCACCGTATTCAACGTTTCTCACCCGAGGGGCAGTTTATTAGTACTTGGGGATCGCAAGGCGCTGGAAACGGTCAATTCCAAAATCCGTCTGGAATCGCAGTCGCTGCGAATGGCACGGTGTATGTTAGTGACTCGCGCAATCATCGCATTCAATACTTTACCGCCACCGGCCAATACCTTGGCAAATGGGGCAGCTACGGTGTTTCTAACGGACAGTTCGATCAGCCTCGACATATCGCCATTGCGCCCAATGGTGATGTGTATGTGGTTGACAGGGGCAATCATCGAATACAACGATTTTCTGCAACCGGCCAATTCTTAGGCAAATGGGGCGAATATGGCAATAGCCCAGGACAGTTCAATAAGCTTCAAGACGTTGCCGCAGCCGCTGATGGGAGTATCTATGTTAGTGAACATGACAATAATCGCATCCAGCACATGACAGCTACAGGTCTATTCCTGAATATGTGGGGCACTTTCGGAGGTGGGGATGGGCAATTCAACATCCCAAGGGGCATCGAAGTAGGGCCTGATGGCACGATCTATGTAGCTGATACAAACAACCATCGCATTCAGCGCTTTTCTGCTGATGGCGCTTTCTTGTTGAAGTGGGGAACCTACGGAGAAAATAACGGTCAGTTCAAAGCACCTCATGATGTTGCCGTGGCACAAGACGGTACGGTGTACGTTGTGGACAATGGAAATTACCGAATACAACGCTTCACATCAAACGGTTCTTTCCTCGGGAAATGGGGCACACGGGGCTCTGGCGACGGGCAGTTTGAGAATCCCATAGGCGTGGCCGTAGCAATGGACGGAACCGTTCTCGTGACAGATGTAGCTTTGCACAGAGTGCAGCGATTTACTGCTACCGGATCTTTCTTGGGAAAATGGGGCAGTCTGGGTAACGGGCCCGGACAGTTCAATGGCCCCTGGCGCATTGCGGTGGGCCCTGATAATTCGGTTTATGTGACAGATTGGCTGAATTTTCGTGTTCAGCGCTTCACTATAACCGGTACATACCTGGGCGAGTGGGGAGGATGGCATCATAGTGAGGGCCGTTTCGCCTGGCCCATAGGGATAACTGTTGCCCCGAATGGTACAGTTTATGTGGCTGAATGGGACAACAGACGTGTTCAGGCCTTTGGCCCAGAGTATCCCACCACTTGGCGGGGCGAATTCTTCGCCAACCGTTGGCTGGCCGACCGACCGGTGTTCATCCAAAACTACAGCACTCTGAATTTCGACTGGTTCGACAACGCGCCAGCACCCGGCGTACCAGCTGACGAGTTTTCGAGCCGTTTCCAGCGGTACGTTTGGTTCGACGGGGGCACGTATCGCTTCACCGTATTCGCCGACGATGGTGTGCGGTTGTGGGTGGACGACAAGCTGCTACTCGAAGAGTGGCGCGATCAACGAGCGACTTTTCAGGCTACCATCGCCCTGACCCAGGGCTACCATCGCGTGCAGGTAGATCACTTTGAGGGTGGGGGGTGGGCGTCTTTAGCTTTGAGCTGGGAGCCGCTGGCTACTCCGACTCCCACTCCGACGTCCACGCGTACGCATACGCCGACGCCCACTCCAACGTTCACATATACGCCGACACCTACTCACACACATACACCAACCGCAACCCGCACACGCACACCAACAATCACTGCTACGCGAACACATACGGCGACAGTGTCACGCACCCCGACACAGACGTCAACCTTCACGCCGACCTATACACCAACGGCCACCCAGACCGGCACACCCACACCGACGCGCACCATCACCCCAACCCCGACCCGGACCCACACCCCGTCGCCGACGCCGTCGATCCGCCATAGCTATCTGCCGCTGGCAGTGCGCTTGTTACCGCCCACACCGACTCCCACACCGACACCCTTACTCACCGGCCGCTGGACCTCCGTTGCTGCTTTGCCTCAACCTCGCGCCGGCATGGGCGTCGTTGCCCACGCCGACCAGTGGCTCTACAGCATCGGCGGCCGCGACGCCGATGGAAAGGCCACCGCTGACGTCTGGCGCGCCCGGGTGCAGGCCGACGGCTCGTTGGACGCATGGCAAGCACAGCCCGCCCTGCCGGTACGTCTCAACTTACACGTCGTGGTAGCCCTCAACGGATACGTATACGCGATCGGTGGGTACGACAATCAAAACTACCACAGCGAAGTTTGGCGCTCCCAAATCGCCGCCGACGGCAGCCTGTCCGCCTGGCAGCGAGATCGCGATTACCCGCTGGCCATCACGCTGCACGCCGCAACCGCCGCCAGCGGCCGCATCTACGTCAGCGGTGGCTACACCCCACAACGCGGCACCAATCACGTCTACTTCACAACCCAAAATGCGGACGGCACCTTGGGGCCGTGGCAAGCCACGGCCAGCTTGCCTGTGTCGAACCTTTACCGCCACGCCATGGCCGCAACCGACACGACCCTCTATGTCATCGGCGGTTACGATGGAAGCAATGTGCGTCGCGAAGTGCACGCCGCGCACATCAACCACGACGGCACCCTCGGCCCCTGGCAGACGAGTAATCTGCCATCCCCGCGCGAGTATCTCGGAGCTGTGATCCACGACGGACGCCTGCTGGTATTGGGCGGACGGGATCATCGTGACAGCCCCGGCCTGACCCACGTTGAAGCTGCGTTCATCAACTCGGACGGCAGTCTGGGCGCATGGACAAGCGAACCTGCGCTGCCAGAACCGCTCTATCGCCTCGGTGCGGTGACGGTGCACAGGCACGGTTCCAATTCTGTCTACGTGTTGGGTGGCTTGAGCGACGATCAAAATCGTGCCACTGTCTATCGTTTCGATTTCCCACCGACACCGACACCGACGCCAACACTCACACCAATATCGACACCCACTTCGCTCGTCCCGTCTGCGCTGACCCTCTACCCCATCACCCCACCGGAAGCGAACCCAACCTACACGGTGTCCTGGTCGGCCGTGACGGGGGCCACCAGCTACGTGCTGGAACGGGCCACAGGCGCCGGCTTCAGCGATGCGGTCCAGGTCTACGCCGGGCCGGCCACCCAACACGTCGAGGCCAGCGCAGGCATTGCCACCTATCACTACCGGGTGAAGGCGCGCAACGCGTGGGGCGATAGCGGCTGGTCGAACGTGCGGACGGTAGCGGTGCGCTGGGAGCTGGAACCGAACGGCGAGGCCGTGGATGCGACCCTGACCGGGCCACTGCGGCCTGGCCTCACTTACTACGGCGTGTTGACCGGCGCAGACCCAAAGAAAAACGACTATTTCTACTTCGACCTGGCCGAGACCAGAACTGTAGAGCTTTGGCTGACGAATATGGCGCCGAGCCACGACCTCAACCTGGTGCTGCGCGATTATCAGCTGAACATGGTTCCCGGCGGCTACTCGGGCAACGTGGGAAACGCCGACGAGTACATCCGCAGCCCATCCCTTGCGCCTGGCCGCTACTATGTGCAGGTCCGCTGGGTGGCCGGCGATAGCACGCAGCCCTATCATTTGCGCGGGGTGTGGTAGCGCGTCGAGGGGCACGCAACCCCATGTCAGACTGTGAGGTGCTGCCGATCACCGACACAAACGCGCAGTGTCACCTGCGGGTTGAGTCCCAACTGTCGGCTACAACCGCGTCTGCGCCGACAGTTGGGACTGCGCCACCCTTGCAGAACCAGTCCGTATCGTTCGGACTCCGGTCTGCGCAGGCAGACCTCGCAACGGTAGCCGCAACTTCAGTTGCCAGGACGCACAACCGCATAACCGACCCGCAAGGGCCAAACTCCGGTCTGCGCAGGCAGACCTCGCAACGGTAGCCGCAACTTCAGTTGCCAGGACACAACCGACCCGCAAGGGCCAAACTCCGGTCTGCGCAGGCAGACCTCGCAACGGTAGCCGCAACTTCAGTTGCCAGGACACAACCGACCCGCAAGGGCCAAACTCCGGTCTGCGCAGGCAGACCTCGCAACGGTAGCTGCAACTTCAGTTACCGGGACACAACCGACCCGCAAGGGCCAAACTCCGATCTGCGCAGGCAGACCTCGCAACGGTAGCCGCAACTTCAGTTGCCAGGACTCCGGTCTGCGCAGGCAGACCTCGCAACGGTAGCCGCAACTTCAGTTGCCGGGCACGGCGTTGCACGTAGTGGTCCTCTCTCCCGGCCGACCCCTCCTTGACAACTCCCCAAATCTGTGTACACTACAGCCATCCCGGCCCTTGTGTGACATCCGTGGATCGCAAATCCAACGTAAGGCCAGAGGCCGTGTGCCTTTGATCGCCTGATCGCCCTTTGCGCCCGCGCAACGAAGCGCCGATCTGACACCGCTGTCTCAACGCCGTCCGTCGAAATTGCTCGAGCACGACCGTGCGAAAGGAGGTGGATCTCATCAGCAAAAACCCCTGTTCGGCCCGCCCAGGCCGGATGCCCTGTCGTCTTCTGTCAACACCCATCACCCTGTCTGTCCCTTGAAAGGAGGAGCACATGAACCGATATCGGCCCGTTCTCTTCGTAGCCCTATCCGTCCTGGCCGTGCTGGCGATTGCCGGTTGCGCAGCCCCGCCGGCCCAGACCGTCGAAGTGACGCGCATCGTCGAGGTGACCCGCATCGTCCAGGCACCGGAAGCAACCCCGGCCGCGCCGCCCCCTGCGCCCGCCGTCGGCCCCAAACGCCTGGAGATCGTCAAGCAACGCGGTAAGGTGGTGTGCGGCGTGCATACCAGCCTCCCCGGCTTCGGTTTCCTGGATAAGGACGGCAAGAACGCCGGCTTCGACGTGGACTTCTGCCGCGCCGTGGCAGTGGCCGTGTTCAACGACCCCAACGCGGTGGAGTTCGTGCCCATCACCGCGGCCGAGCGCGGGCCCGCGCTGCAAACCGCCGAGATTGATATCCTCTCCCGCAACGCCACCTGGACCTCCAGCCGCGATGCCCAGTGGGGCAACTTCACCTGGATCATGTTCTACGACGGCCAGGGCATGATGGTGCGCAAGGACTCCGGCTTCACCACCCTGGAGGACCTGGACGGCGCCACGGTGTGCGTCACCACCGGCACCACCACCGAGCTCAACCTGGCCGACGCCTTCCGCCAGCGCGGCCTCCAGTTCACGGCCGTGACCTTCGAGGATACCCCCTCGGTCTACGGAGCCTATGAGCAGGGCCGCTGCGACGCCGCCACCAGCGATAAGTCGCAACTCGCCGCCACCCGCAGCGGGTTCGCCAACCCGGCCGATCATGTGATCCTGGACGTCACTATGTCCAAAGAGCCCCTGACCCCGGCCGTGCCCCACGGCGACGACCAGTGGTTCGATATCGTCAAGACGGTGTCGTTCGTGCTGATCAACGCCGAGGAGCTGGGGATCACCTCGCAGAACGTGGACGAGATGCTGAAGAGCGACGATCCCTCCGTCAAGCGCCTGCTGGGGGTGGAGGGCTCGTTCGGCCAGGCCGACCTGGGGCTGGCCAACGATTTCGCCGCCAACATCATCCGCAAGATCGGGAACTACGGCGAAGTCTACGACCGGTACATGGGGCCCAACGGCATCTCCTTCACGCTGGACCGAGGCCTGAACAAGCTGTGGAAGGACGGCGGCCTGATCTACGCGCCGCCGCTGCGGTAGTGAAGTGAAAGAAACCGGGTTTCTTGGAGAAACCTGGTTTCTTTCGGGACAGGGGAGTCCATTTCACCGCAGAGTACGCAGAGTACGCAGAGATTTCGGAATCCAAACGCCGTCACACTCAAGAGTCTGCAAAGCCATCCTTCTCCGCGATCTCTGCGCTCTCTGCGGTGGAAATCGGAGAAACCCGGTTTCTTTTCGGGATCAAGCTTCTTGTGACGCGCCATGACTGCACACATCCATCGCGGCCCGGTGCCGTTCTGGCGGGATGACCGGGTCCTCAAGTGGATCGCCCAGATCATCTCGACCGTCGCTGTGGTCGGCTTCCTGGCGTTCTTCATCAGCAACGTGCTGCGCGCCGCGCAGGTGCGCGGGCTGGACTTGGGCTACGGGTTCGTGCGCGATGCGGCCGGGTTCGCCCTGGCCGAGGCCGCGATCCCGTACGATCCGTCCATGTCCTTCGGCCGCGCACTCCTGGTGGGCCTGCTGAACACCATCAAGGTGGCGCTGGTGGGGATCGTCCTGGCCACGGTGCTGGGCCTTTTCACCGCGCTGGCACGCCTGTCCAGCAACTGGCTGGTGAGCAAGATCGCCAGCACCTACATCGAGATCATCCGCAACGTGCCGCTGCTGGTGCAGCTCTTCTTCTGGTATTTCGCCGTCTTTCAGCAGCTCCCGCCGGTGCGCCAGAGCATCCAACTGCCCGGGCCGACCTACCTGAGCCAGCGCGGCCTCTATCTGGCCTGGCCCCAGGCTACCGAGGCTGCCCGGCCCTGGGCTCTGACACTGCTGGCCGGGATCGTGCTCTCGGGGCTGGCCTATTCCTTGCTCCTGCGCTATCAGATCAACACCGGCCGCAGCACCTACCCCTGGCTGGTGGCGCTGGTGCTGCTGATCGGCCTGCCGACGGCCGGCTGGTTTGCGGTGGGGTCTACGCCTTTCACCATCAGCGTGCCCGAGCTGCAACGCTTCAACTTCGAGGGCGGGCTGCGGCTCACCACGGAGTTCGCTGCGCTCCTCACCGGCCTGGTGGTCTACACCGGCGCCTTCATCGCCGAGGTGATGCGCGCCGGCATCCTGGCGGTGCCGCGAGGCCAGGTGGAGGCCGCGCGCGCCGTGGGGCTGACCCAGCCCCAGGTGCTGCGACTGGTGGTGCTGCCCCAGGCGCTGCGCGTGATTATCCCGCCTCTCATCAGCCAGTTCCTGAACCTGACGAAGAACTCCAGCCTGGCCGTGGCCATCGGCTATCCCGACCTGTTCTTCGTAGGCCGCACCATCATCAACCAGGCGGGCCGCGCAGTGCCGGTCTTCACGCTGGTGATGGGCGCCTACCTGGCGATGAGCCTGATCACGTCGGCCATCATGAACATCTATAACCGCCACGTGCGGTTCGTGGAACGCTAATGACGGCACCATATCGTCCCGGACAAAAGCTTTCGCCGGCCCAATGGGCCCGCAAGAATCTGTTCAGCTCGCCGTTCAACAGCCTGTTGACCGTGGCCGCGGTCGCGTTTCTCTATTTCGCCGTGGGCGGCATCGTACGTTGGGTCTTTTTCACCGCCAACTGGACGCCGGTCACCAGCAACTTCAAGCTGTTCTTCACCGGCCAGTATCCCGTCGAGCAGCTCTGGCGCGTGGGCCTCATCGTGTGGATGGTCGCGTTCCTGTTCGGGGCCAGTTGGGGGCGGTTCGGCGGGACGGTCAAGCGCTTTGCGCTGGCGCTGGGGATCGGCTTCGGGATCCTGGCGGTGCTCCCGGTCAGTTTCGAGGCGCTGGGCCTCCGCCTGCGCCTGTGGTTCCTGGCCAACCCGGCGCTCATCGCGCTGGGCTACCTGGCCGGCCGGCGGCTGTTCCGGCGGGCGCGCTGGCTGGCGCTGGCCTGGCTCGCCTCGGTGGTCGTCAGCGCCTTGCTCCTGACCGGGTTTTCCGGCAGCACCGTGCTGCCCCGGGTGGAGACCGGCCTGTGGGGCGGCCTTTTGCTCACGTTCATCCTGGCGCTGGTGGGCATCGTGGCCTCGTTCCCCATCGGCGTGCTGCTGGCCCTGGGCCGGCGCAGCTCGCTGCCGCTGGTGAAGCTGTTGTGCACCGTGTTCATCGAGGTGGTGCGCGGGGTGCCCCTGGTGACGATCCTGTTCATGGCCTCCATCCTGCTGCCCCTCTTCCTGCCGGAGAACGTGCGCATTGATCGCGTCCTGCGCGCCATGATCGGCATGACCCTGTTCGCGTCGGCCTATATGGCGGAGAACGTCCGCGGCGGCCTGGCAGCCATCCCGCTGGGACAGTACGAGGCGGCCAAGGCGGTCGGGCTCAACGGCGTGCAAACCATGCTGCTCATCGTGTTGCCCCAGGCGCTGCGCACGGTGATCCCGGCCATCGTGGGCCAGTTCATCGCGCTGTTCATGGACACCACCCTGGCGGTGATCGTGGGGCTGCTGGAGCTGCTGGCGGTGGGCAAAGCCATCGTCCAGGGCAACCCGGAATGGATCAGGCTGCAGGCCGAGGTGTACATCTTCATCGCCGCGCTGTTCTGGATCTTCACGTTTTCCATGTCCTACGCCAGCCGTCGGCTGGAGGCGGCCCTGGGCGTGGGGAAACGCTGATGGGGAGGGTCAGCATGATCGAGGAAACGGCCCGTCCGACGCAAGACGACATCATCATCTGTCGCGATGTCCACAAATGGTTCGACAACTTCCACGCGCTGCGCGGGGTCAACCTGACCGTGCGGCGGGGGGAGAAGGTGGTGATCTGTGGCCCGTCCGGGTCGGGCAAATCCACCTTCATCCGCTGTATCAACCGGCTGGAAGAGCACCAACAGGGCACCATTATCGTGGACGGCATCGAACTGACCCACGACATCCGCAACATCCACGCGATCCGGCAAGAGATCGGCATGGTGTTCCAGCAGTTCAACCTCTTCCCCCACCTCAAGGTGATTGATAACATCACCCTGGCGCCCATCTGGGTGCGCAAGTGGCCCAAGGCCAAAGCCGAGGAGGTGGCCATGCAGCTCCTGGAGCGGGTGGGCATCCCCGAACAGGCGCACAAGTACCCCGGCCAGCTCTCCGGCGGCCAGCAGCAACGGGTGGCGATCGCCCGCGCCCTGGCCATGCAGCCCAAGATCATGCTCTTCGACGAGCCGACCTCGGCCCTGGACCCGGAGATGATCAAAGAGGTGCTGGACGTGATGCGTGAGCTGGCCCGGTCGGGCATGACCATGATCGTGGTGACGCACGAGATGGGGTTCGCGCGGGAGGTGGCGGACCGGATCATCTTCTTCGACCAGGGGCAACTGGTGGAAGAGGCCGGGCCGGAGGAGTTCTTCCGCAATCCCAAGAGCGAGCGGACCAGGCTGTTCCTGTCTCAGATCCTGCACCACTAAATCAACCCGGCGCGCAGGTCCTCGATGTACGGTTGAAACGGGCTCACGTCCCAGCCCTGGCGCAGATGCAGGTAGTAGTCCTGGACGATCTGCGCCTGCTGCTCCCGGTTGAAGTCGCGCAGCCGCTTCCCCTGCGCCCGCGCCAGGAGTAAGCCGCCCGGCCCGCCGTAGCCGTAGCCCTCCGCACGCTGAGCCAACAACGCTTCCGCAAAATACCGGCTGCCGGCCCGCTCATACTGCAGCACATGCACCAGTTCATGCAGCAGGATGTCCAGGTTCTCGCGGCGATGCGGGCCGCGCGCCGGCAGGTTGACGGTGTGAAAGGCGACAAACGCCCGGTCGCCGTTCCGCCGGAAGACCAGCTCTGCCAGGCCGCCCTGCGCCACACGCACGTCGTGGTAGCGCAAGGCAGACGGCCCCAGCACCGAGGCGGCAACTGCGACCTCGTCACCGGTCAAAGGGCTGGCCCGGACGACCAGGCGCCAGAGGAAGCCGAGCAGCTCCGGCACGCCCGCGATGTCCAGCACCTCCAGGACTAGCTGCAGGGCACGAAGCGCGCCCTGTCGCGCCCGCTCCCGCAGCCAGGCCGTGAACTGCCGCAGGCCGCCCTGTCGCCACGCCGCCACGCCGCCGGGCATCAAAGTCACCAAACCGGCCAGGGCCAACGCTGATGTCACCACCAGGCGGCCGATCCGGTGGGGCAAAAAGCGGATCAGGTTGGCGGCCCATTTGGCCGCGTCCTCGAGCCGGTCGCTGACCCAGTCGGCCGCGATGACGAGTCCCCTGGCCGCGCTGCGCGCCACGCGCGTCGCATGGGTGTACAGCGCACTTTTCGACACGGTTATCTCCTCATGAAGACTCAACAGATGACGAACGCCTCGGACAAGAAACAGCCTGCGGGCTCAGCCCGAACAGTGTACGCATTATAGCGACAGGTTGCCCCTCTGCCAAGAAAATGATATGATCTGGAGGTATCATATCATCCTTTCTGCGAGGTGCCCCATGTCCGATCTCATCCGGTTGACCGCACTCCCCGGCGACGCCGCCGGCCAGGTCCGTTTCCAGCTCCACTTCGCGGCGCAGGCGGTGGAGGCCCTGCCCGATTGCGCCGAGGCCCGGCTGGACACCGGGGACGGACAGAGCCATGCCCTGGGCGTGATCTGCCCGCCCACCGCCGTGACCTGGCGCGAGCAACACACCGTCGAGCTGTTGACCCATCACTATCAGGGCGCGGGCCCCTTCACCGTGCGGCTGGCGTGGGGCCTGGCCAGCCTGGAGGCGCAGGTCAGCCCGGCTGCCGCGACCCCGGCCGGCCCAACGACGGCCGCGGCAGCCGCCCCGGCAGCGCCGCTGCCCACCGTAGCGCTTTTCGCCGTCGCCCAGGAGCCCGATGCGCCTTTTCAACGCCGGGTGACCTGGCGCGTCGAGGGTCTGGCGGAGCATCACAAGGTGCGCCTGGACGGCGGCGCGGGGCAGGTGCATCTGTTCGACGACACCGGGCAGGAGCAGGCGGTCTCGCTGGACTACGCCAAGCCGGGCCGTTACGTGGTGAGCCTGGACCTGTTGGACGGTGACGGCTTCTGGCTGGGCACCCTGGCCGAGACACCCGTCGAGATCGCTCTGCCGGAGGACCTGGTCCCTGCCGTGGCTGAACCACCCGGGCCGGCGACTGCCGCCGCTATCCCTGCTTCCGTTGCGGAGCCCTGGCTTCCGTACCGCAACATCCGGCCGGTGCGCAGCACGTACACCTACACGGCCCCCGGCGGCAGTGCGGTCAGCCGGGCAGTCAACGCCGGTTACTACCTTTCTGTCCGCGCCGAAACGGCCGCAGCGGGCAAACGCTGGTTTCAAACCGCCGGCGGCGATTGGATCGCGGCCGATCTGGTCACCTTCTTTACGCCTTCGGCGTTCCAGGGCGCGCTGCTGGAGGCCGGCTCCCCGCCGCCTCCGCCGCCCCCACCGCCGGCAGGCACACGCCGCGGGGTCGTCACCGCCAGCGTGCTCAACGTGCGCGCTGCGCCGGGGGTCAGCGCCAGCAACCCGCCCATCGCCACCCTGCGCGCCGGGGCCGAGGTGACCATCTACGAGGAGCGCGTCGTCTCAGGCGCGACGTGGTACCGGATCGGCGACAACCGCTGGGTGCACGGCGACTACGTGCGCATCGTCAGCGAGCCAGCTCCGCCGCCGCCCCCACCGCCGGCAGGCACGCGCCGCGGGGTCGTCACCGCCAGCGTGCTCAATGTGCGTGCCGCGCCGGGGGTCAGCGCCAGCAACCCGCCCATCGCCACCCTGCGCGCCGGGGCCGAAGTGACCATCTACGAGGAGCGCGTCGTCTCAGGCGCGACGTGGTATCGGATCGGCGACAACCGCTGGGTGCACGGCGACTACGTGCGCATTATGGGCGATAGCCCTGCGACGCGATCGGCGGCGCTCTACAGCCCGACGGCCGGGCTGCCCACGTTGCCCCTGGGCTGGGTAGTGGCCGATGCGCTCAACGTGCGGGCACGGCCCGGCGTCGCGCCGGACAACCCGCCCATCGGCGAACTGGGGCACTACGCGCGCGTGCCCATCCTGGAACAGACCACGGTCGGCGGCGTGCGCTGGTTCAGGATCGGAGACAGTCAGTGGGTCGAGGGCCGACAGGTCGGGGTCGCCCGCTTCAAGCCGCGGCCGGCCAGCATCGGTCCCAACACGAAATGGGTGGCGGTATGTCTCTCGGAACAGACCCTGGTGGCCTATGAAGGGGATCGGCCGGTCTTCGCCACCCTGGTGGCCTCGGGGCTGCCGGGCACGCCCACGGTCCAGGGCATCTTCCGCACCTGGCGCCGCCTGGATACAGGCAAAATGTCCGGGCCGGGTTACTACATCGAAGATGTGACCTGGACCTGCTACTTCTACAGCGGATACGCCCTGCACACGGCGTACTGGCACGACAGGTTCGGCTCCCCGCGCAGCCACGGCTGCGTCAACCTCAGCCCTCACGACGCGTGGTGGATCTACCAGTGGAGTGCCGGTGACGGCCCCAACAGCCCGACGGTGTACACCTATTGGGCGTAGACGGGTGACCTGGATGTTCGAAAGGCAAAACCGAGCCCATCCGAAACCGGGCGACCGCACCGCCGGCTTCAGGCCTCGCGCAGGCCCCTGACCCGCGTCAGCGGCTTGAACCCTTCACCCAGCACCTCGTTGCTGGGGCTGATCACCACGAACGCGTCCGGGTCGGCCTCGCTCACCAGCTCGCGCAGCGCAGCCACCTGGCGACGGTTGACCGCGGTGAAGAGCATGATGCGCTCGCTGCCGCTGTAACCGCCCTCCCCGCGCAGGATGGTCACCCCCCGATCCAGCCGCGCCAGGATGCCGTTGCGGACCGCTTCCGGTCGTGTGGTGATCACGAAGGCCACGTTGCCCGCGTTCAAGCCGGTTTCCAACAAGTCAATGACCCGTGCCATCACCCAGGCTGCGATCAGGGCATACAACGCTGGCGCCAGGCCGAAGAAGAAAGCGGCCAAACCCAGGATGACCACGTCCATCGCCAGCAGCGAGTTCGAGATCCGGATCCCGCGATAGTGCTCCAGGAGCTTGGCGGGGATCTCGGTGCCGCCCGATGTCGCTTCCGCCCGGAACACCAGGCCCATCCCGAAGCCGTACAGCAGGCCGCCGTAGAGGATGTACAGCAGCGGCTCATCCTGGACCACGGGCACATAGGGCCGCAAGATGTCAATGAAGAACGAAACCAGAGCGGCCGCGAATACCGTCTTGGGGCCGAACCCCAGGCCGATCACCCGCATGGCGATGACCAGGAAGGGTACGTTCAAAGCGAAGAGGGTCACGCCGACCGGCCAGCCCCACAACCGGTTGGCGAACATGGCCAGAGCCGTAAAGCCGCCCGGGACCACGTCGTTGGGGTCGAGGAAGATGTCCACCGACAGCGCCATGCACAGGGAACCGGCGATGATCAGCGCGATGTTCAACAAGGCGCGGCCGGTCAAGGCGCCCCAACGGGTGCGCACCAGGACGCAACGGTTGAAACGGCGCAACGCGTTGCCAAAGATACTGGGAGACATAGCACACCTTCGAATTCGGAAATCAAAGCCATCAAAAAAGCTGATCCAACCGCAGGTCACGGTCGGATCAGCTCTTGTTCGCCGACGCTGCTATCGGCAAACGGCAGGACGCCCCTGTGGATCTACCCCCAGGCGACGCGCAGGCCGCCGCAGAACTAGAAGAACAACGAATACAACAGCTTGTTCGGCGAATTGCGTCCCGGGTTGGACACCACGCCCGAGGTCGCGTTGTTCACGATGGCATCGCGCACCTGCTGCGGGGTAGCGGTCGGGTTGGCCTGCAGGTACAGGGCAGCTACACCCGCCACGTGCGGGGTTGCCATCGAGGTGCCGCTGATGGTGTTGGTCGCGGTGTTGCTGGTATGCCAGGCCGAGGTAATGGACGAGCCCGGCGCAAACAGATCGAGGCACGAGCCGTAGTTCGAGTAAGAGGCTCGAGCATCCGAGCTGGTCGTCGCGCCCACCGTAATGGCCTCGGCGACGCGCGCGGGTGAGAACCTGCACGCATCTCGATTGCTGTTGCCTGCGGCGATCGCGTAAGTCACACCGCTGGCGATGGAGTTTTTCACTGCGTTGTCCAGGGATGTGGAGGCAGCCCCGCCCAGGCTCATGTTGGCCACAGCCGGCTTGATCGCGTTGGCCGTGACCCAATCCACGCCGGCGATCACGCCCGAGGTGGAGCCGGAGCCGCTGCAGTTCAGGACACGCACCGCCACCAGGCTCACCCCTTTGGCCACGCCGTAAGTGGCCCCGCCCACCGTGCCGGCCACATGCGTGCCGTGGCCGTTGCAGTCGTTGCCGTTCTGGCCATCGCCCACCGTGTCGGTGCCGATGGACGCGCGGCCGCCGAACTCGTTGTGAGTGACGCGAATGCCGGTGTCGATGATGTAGGCTCGCACGCCTGCGCCGGTGTAGTTGTAGGTATAGCTGTTGCTCAGCGGCAGATTGCGCTGGTCAATACGATCAATGCCCCAGGTGGCGGGGGACTGGGTGGCGTCAATGCTGACAACGGAATCTACCTCAATATAGGCCACGTTGGGGTTGCGACGCAACGCCTCAACCGCCCGATCGGGCAATTCGGCGGCAAAGCCATGCAATGCAGCACTGTAGCGGAACAGAAGCCTGCCCTCCAGCCGCGCCAGGGCTGCGTCCACCGCTGCCGGGCCGGCGCCGTCCTTGAACACCACGATGTACCGGCCGGCCAACGCATCGGGCCTGTCCCGTCCCAACAACGGAGCCGCCGGGCCTTCGTTTTCGGCCAGGGCCGGGAGCGCGGCCGCCAGAAGCAGAACCACGACCAAACCGAGGAACCACCATCGCCTGAGATGCATCTGAACCTCCTGAGAGTGTGAAAAAGGGCCTTTTCCCCGGCAAGCCGCCGGAGAGCGGAGTGATTCGTGAGCAATGAACTCCGTGTGTTCCAAGCTTGTACTGACAGACGGTTACTATTATAGTCTAAAGAAAGCGCCTGTCAAATCCCCGAAACGCAGCCAATACACGGGGCGCATTTCACGTTGGGGGCACACATCAGCAGTTTCTCATGGCAAGCCCCGGCGTCCACCGTCTGGAGCGGACGCCGCAGCTTGCTGCGGTCCGGGGCAAGCCCCGGCGTCCGAATTTTCAGGGTACATAAAACATGGTATAATCCTGGTCGTCTGAGGTAAAATCCGACCATAAGACTGATCCCCGCACGCAGCAAGCAAGGAGAGCAAGCCATGGACTTCTCTGTTTCGCTCGACGATCTCAACCGAATCATCTACGCCTATCATCATGACCCTTTCCAGGTGCTGGGAGCCCACAAGATCACAGTTAACGGCCGATCCGTCATCTCCGTCCGGGCCTTTCTCCCTCACGTCGAACAGGCCTGGGTGGTGCCGGCCGCAGGCGAACCGCAAGCTCTGGTCCGCATGGAAGGGACCGACTTCTTCGAAGCGCAGTTACCCATCGGCCCTGACGCGTATGACGAAACGGCGTTTTTCCCGTCCGACCATCTCACCCCGCCCCGGTACCAGATCCGCATGTTGACCAAGGACGGACGGGAGACCCTGGAGCACGACCCTTACAGCTTCCTGCCGATCCTGGGCGATCTCGACCTGCAGCTTTTCAACGAAGGCAACCATTTCCGCACCTACGAGAAGCTGGGGGCCCAGGTGATGGTGCACCAGGGGGTGCCGGGCGTGCTCTTCGCCGTCTGGGCGCCCAACGCGGTACGGGTGAGTGTCATCGGCGACTTCAACCAGTGGGACGGCCGGCGCCATCAAATGCGAGAACGCGGCAGCTCCGGCATCTGGGAACTGTTCGTGCCGGGCATCGGCGAGGGCGCGCTCTACAAGTACGAGATCAAGACCCGGTTCGACACCTTGCTGCAGAAGACCGATCCCCAGGGCTTCTACGCCGAGCTGCGCCCCAAGACCGCCTCCATCGTCTGGGATATCAACAAGCACCGCTGGAACGACGGCGAGTGGATGGCCGCGCGCGCCGGCCGTGACCCCCTCAAGGCGCCCATGGCCATTTACGAGGTACACCTGGGCTCGTGGATGCGGGTGCCCGAGACCAACAGCTATCTCAGTTACCGCGACCTGGCCCACAAGCTGGCCGATTACGTCCTCCAGCAGGGCTACACCCACATCGAGCTGCTGCCGATCACCGAACATCCCCTGGACGCCTCATGGGGCTATCAGGTGACCGGCTATTTCGCGCCCACCAGCCGCTTCGGCACTCCCGACGATTTCCAGTACTTCGTTGATCACATGCACCAGCGCGGCATCGGCGTGATCATGGACTGGGTGCCTGCGCACTTCCCCAAGAACGACTACGGGTTAGCCAGCTTCGATGGCACCGCGCTCTACGAGTACGCGGACACCCGGCTGGGGGAGCACAAGGAATGGGGGACCAAGGTCTTCAACTGGGCCCGTAACGAGGTGCGCCAGTTCCTGATCAACAGCGCGCTGTTCTGGCTCGACAAATACCACATTGACGGCCTGCGGGTGGACGCGGTCGCATCCATGCTCTACCGGGATTACGCCCGCAGCGAGTGGATCCCCAACGTCTATGGCGGCCGCGAAAACCTGGAGGCCATAGACTTCCTGCGCGCCATGAACCTGAAAACCCACGGGGAGCATCCCGGCACCTTTACGTGCGCGGAGGAATCCACCGCCTTCCCGGCGGTCAGCCGGCCCACTTACCTGGGCGGCCTGGGCTTCACCTTCAAATGGAACATGGGCTGGATGCACGACACGCTGGAATACATCCAGAAGGACCCGATCTATCGCAAATACCATCACAACAAGACCACCTTCGGCCTGATGTATGCGTTCAGCGAGAACTTCATCTTGCCCATCTCGCACGACGAGGTGGTGCACCTCAAGCGCTCGCTGCTGGACAAAATGCCCGGTGACCTGTGGCAGAAGTTCGCGAACCTGCGCCTGTACCTGGGCTTTATGTGGACGCATCCCGGCAAGAAACTGCTGTTCATGGGCCAGGACTTCGGGCAATGGGCTGAATGGAATGAGGACAAGAGCCTCGACTGGCACCTGACAGGATTCGAGCCGCACCGCAAGGCGATGCAGTGGGTCGCCGACCTGAACCACTTCTATCGCGCGGAGCCATCCCTGTGGGAGCTGGACTACGACTGGAAAGGTTTCGAATGGATTGACCCCAACGACTGGGAAAACAGCGTGCTGACCTACATCCGGAAGGCACAAGACCCCAGCGATTACCTCGTCGTGGCGTGCAATTTCACGCCGGTGGTGCGGCACGGCTATCGCATCGGCGTGCCCGAGTTGCGGCCATATCGCGAAGTCCTGAACAGCGACGCCGAAGCCTATTTCGGCAGCAACGTGCGCAACGAAGGCCTGCTGCAAGCCGAGGCGGTCAACTGGCAAAGCCAGCCCTGTTCACTGGTGATGACCCTGCCGCCGCTGGCCATGGTCGTGCTGAAGCCGGCTTGAGCAGTTGCATTTGACGGTGCTGCCATTTGACAGCCCGCCGGTTATCTGCGATAATCTCGGTGCTCGTGAGAGCACCTGCCTCGCCATCCTACAACCGAGGAGGTGATGTCAATGGACGAACGTAGTACCAAAAGTGGCGCCGTGGCATCACCTCGGTTGATCGGGTAGATGCTACGGCGCCCAAACAAAGGCAGGGACGGGTTGAACCCCGTCCCTGCCTTTGTCATTGCAGCCCGCACGCACCGGGCGCACCCTAAGTGAAGACGTACTTCTCCCAGATATCGCGTAAGCCGGCCTCTGAAAGCAGCAGGAACGCCAGATAGTGCGGCCGGCCCAACCGCTTGCGCAGCGTCATCCCCGCCTCTTCGGGCGTGCGATCCCCCTTGCGCATGTTGCACGCACGACAGGCCGTGGCCACATTGTCCCAGGTCGTCTCGCCACCGCGGCTGCGCGGCACCACATGATCCAGGGTGAGCAAGGCGCGGCCCGGCGACGCACCGCAGTACTGACAGGTGTAGTTGTCGCGCAGCATGACCGTCCGCCGCGTGGGGGCCAGCATCACGGGATGCGGGATACGCACGTAGTACACCAGACGGATGACCAGGGGCACCGGCAGGCTGACACGCGCCGCGTGCAGGCGCTCCGTGGTCGCCTCCACCAGCTCGGCCTTCTCTTTCAACAAAAGGACGATGGCCCGCTGCACGGAGATAATGCTGAGGGGCTCATAGGTAGCGTTCAGCACCAGAACGCGCTGGGTGGTCATAGGACACTACACCATGCATCGCCTGTCCGCCAGGTGGCAGGCCCGGCGCAAGCCGTTCATCAACGTTTATTAACACAAATGCCCGGCTCCTCTTCAGGATCGCCGGGCATTTGCCAGTGTGGGGTGGCCAGTGGGGCTTGAACCCGCAACCTTCTGGGCCACAACCAGATGCTCTGCCTATTGAGCTATGGCCACCACAGTATCGGGCCGGGGAACGGTTCGCAACAGGTATTGTCCACTCCCCACCCCTCAGCTCGGGGGCAGGGATTCGAACCCCGATACGCAGCTCCAAAGGCTGCTGTCCTGCCGTTGAACGACCCCCGAATGCCCGTCCGAATTTCAGGTGCCGAGGCCCAGACTTGAACTGGGGACACCGCAATTTTCAGTCGCGTGCTCTACCAACTGAGCTACCTCGGCAGATAAACAAACGGCTGGTGGCGGATGGCTTTTCGTGCAGAAAACTGGTAGCAACCGTTTTGGTGTTCTATCAGCGATCTGCTATCGGCCATCAGCCAACAGCCATCAACCACAGGCGCTAAGCGGGCGATGGGATTCGAACCCACGGCCTTCTCCTTGGCAAGGAGACGTTCTACCACTGAACTACACCCGCACGTCTCACCGTATTACGTCTGCAATTATACCCGTTTTCGCCAGACTGTCAAAAATCGAGATTTGCTACCCGAACCACCAGGTGGACCCGGCCGGATTCGAACCGGCGATCTCCTCCGTGCAAGGGAGGCGCCTTCCCGCTAGGCCACGGGCCCGTAAGATTTCGGATTTCGGATTGGTGATATCGCCAATCCACAATTTCTTGGTGCCGACGCCGGGACTTGAACCCGGACGAGCTGTGCTCAGCAGATCCTAAGTCTGCAGCGTCTGCCATTCCGCCACGTCGGCGCAGGCAGATGCCACCGGAGGGCCTGACGGATCATACTCCCGATTCTGTGCGTCCTCCAGAACGCGCCGCCATCTGTCTCGTGCGACGTTCCACACACGGCTTCGTCGCACGGCTGCGCCTGGCCTGGCAGGTGTGACCTGCCTTCACCGGCGCCGCTGCGATGAGACCGAACCCTTCGCCTGAGCTCCAGGCCCGGCCCACTCACCTTGCTCCCGGCCGCACGCTCGCCCAGCTCCCGCCCTTACGGGACAGGACTGGTGGGCTCTTACCCCACCGTTTCAGCCCTCACCCGGTTAGTCCTCGGACTACCTGACTGCCCGGGCGGGTTTGCTTTCTGTTGCGGTTGTAGTCACCCGGCAATTGCTCACCGGGCGCCCTCACTTGCTGTTTCGTGAGGCAGCCTTCCTCGCTCGAAGCGAGGTGGGAGTCGGGAAGTTCCTCCCCGGCCGGAAACCGGGGCGGCGGCTCTCCGTCAAACCTCCGGCGTCAGGGCATGTCTGCCCTACGTCGCTATTCTAGCATTTCAACGGCAGGGTGTCAAAAGGCGACTCGGTTCTATCTTGTGTTGGCGGGATCTTTGCGGTGTTGGTGAGCGGTTGCGTCAAGCTGCTGCCCAGGGTCTCTCTTCCGCTGCCCCTCGCCCGTTTCCGGACAGGGGCAGCGGTTCCGTGGGCG